>OBRJ01000331.1_pt1 | contig 31645 bp, 57 predicted proteins | sample 1494831 | NCBI WGS metagenome assembly OBRJ01 (sample SAMEA3360658, study PRJEB22359) | human gut metagenome | biome: ENVO:urban biome; feature: ENVO:human-associated habitat; material: ENVO:feces | place: Bangladesh | collected 2011
GCTCCGAGTCACACTTTTAATATTTATACTGTTAGTTGCATAATTATTATGTGAGTAGTAGCTACATATTTACAAGTCAGATAGTTTATGGTATAATAATATTATATAGGAGGTTGTTATATGGCAAAAATTAGATTAACAGAACAGCAAGAAAAAAGGAAAAATTGGATTATTGAACAAATGGGCGATAACTATAAAGATATTGATCTTCCATTGGTTGAGTCTTTAGCATTCGCTATTGACCAACTTGAATTTATGGATAGTCAAATTAATGATGTAACTAGTTTGCTATCTGATAAAAATTTTATGGCTTCTCGGGCAAAGTTTGTTGGTCAGGTTGAGAATGGTTTAAAGATGCTTGACATTACACCACAAGCACGTAATAAAGCGAAAGCCGAATTACAAAAAGTGTCAGACCCACTTGCTGAGTTGTTAGGTGACATGTAATGAATTACGAAAAAGCAGCTCAATATTGTGAGTGGGCTATTGAAAAAGAGAATAAAAAAGTACCTAAATATGTGAAGCAACAATGCAAAATGTTCCTTAATATCTGGAATGGTAACGATAAATTATCATTTTTTGATCATAATCGGGCCACTAAAATTGAGAAAATGCTTACTCTAGTTAACGTTCCGAAAGGTGAGGGTGTTGGTAAATCAGTTATAAACACGCTTACAGGTTTTCAGTGGTTATTATTAATTGCACCATTCTGTGTGATGATGCGAGATGATCCTGATAAACGTCGGTATGAAAACATTATACTTGAAATTTGTCGGAAGAATGCTAAGTCATATGTGTCAGCGCTCATATGTTTGGTATTAATGATCCTTGAGCCACGATTTTCTAGGTTCTTTACGGTGGCTCCGACTGGTGCTCTTGCTCGTGAAACGTTTAAACAGATTAAAGAATTCGTGCTTGTTAGTCCTGCTTTAGAAAAGCATTTCAAATTGCGACGCGACAATATTATTTGTACATTGACATCAAGTGAGTATGTGCCACTAAACTATAGTACGAGTACATTAGACGGCAAGCTACCAAATGCATGGCTAGGTGATGAAGTTGGTGCGTTACCTGTATCGTATCCGCTTGAAGCAATGCGATCTGGCGCTATTTTATTGAAGAATAAGCTTGGGATTATTATGTCTACTAAGTATCCAACCATTGATAATCCATTTGAAGACGAGGTAGACTACGCTAAAAAAGTTCTCGACAATGTAATTGAGGACACAGCAACATTTGCATTATTATATGAGCCAGATAATCCTAAAGGCAAATGGGAAACTGATGACACTATTCTTGCACATGGTAACCCATTAGCCATTGATGTCCCTATTCTCTGGGATAATTTAATTAAAAAGCGTACCATCGCTATTGAGAAGCCTGCGGCTAGGAGCAATTTTTTAACTAAGCATTGTAATATTATTACGGCTGACAGTGGTACAGAGGCCTATATTGATATTCAAGATTTACAGCAATGTCGTATTGATGAGTTTGATTGGAATGGTCGTGATGTGTATGTCGGACTTGATCTTAGCCAAACAAATGACAATACTTCAGTTGTTATGGTTACGCGTGATGAGTATGGTCATTTAGTATCGCATCCGATGTGTTTTATACCGACAGACAATATTGATAAAAAGACAAAAGAAGAAAAATGTGACTATCAAAGATATATTGATCTTAAGCTTTGTATTGATTGTGGTACTAACATCATTGATTATAGTAAAGTAGAAGATTATATTATTGAAACGTTGCAACAAGATTATAATGTAAATATTCTTGGTGTTGGTTATGACCGTTACAATGCGATCTCGACTGTCAATAAGTTAGAAGCTTCTGGCGTTGATTGCGTTGAAGTACGGCAACATTCTAGTGTGCTTGCATCGCCTACCAAGTTATTATATGAAGAGATTACGACACATAATTTCAGGTATGTCACTAATCAATTGTATGAGATCAATTTTGTTAATGCGGTTTGTACGTATGATACTAATCTCAATCGATATGTACATAAGAAAAAATCTCGTGGTAAAGTTGATATGGTTGTTGCAACGTTAAATGCGGTATGTTTGTTACAACAACAAGAATTGACAGACGATAATTGGGTATGTTGTTAGTCATTTACAAAGTCTCAAAATGGTGGTATAATATATATGTGCCTCCGTCGGATTAGTGGATCTTAACTGGTCTGCTTTTCTTATTTACAAACTTGTAGGATTATGATATAATAAATATAGAAAAGATAAAACTTTTTAGAGACGAGCCTTTAATATACAAGGAAAACAATAGCATAATTTATATCTTTTGGTCATGTATGTTGTAACAAATATGCATGACTTTTTCTATTTACATTGTTGCAACAACATGGTATAATAAATGCATAAGGAGGTGACAATATGACTGCCCTAAAAGATATTACTGCCCAAAAGTTTGGTAGGTTAACCGCTTTATATAAACTTCATAATTGTAGTAAAAAGCGAGTTCATTATTTATGTATTTGTGATTGTGGTAATTTTACAGAAGTGGCTAGCAATAATTTGACAAACGGTAAAATAAAATCTTGTGGATGTTTGCGAGGTAAAAATCACCATAAATGTGATACTCGGTTATACCGAATTTACTACAACATGAAAAATAGATGCTATAATAAGGACCTGCCACAATATAAAGATTGGGGTGGTCGAGGTATTACGTTGTGTGATGAATGGCTTAACGACTTTATGGCGTTCTATAACTGGGCAATAGAAAACGGTTACAATGATAGTCTATCAATAGACAGAGTTGATAATGATGGAAATTATGAGCCCTTGAATTGTAGATGGGTAACATCAAAACAGCAATCACGAAATACGCGACGTAATAACAATATTACAATTAACGGTGAAATGCATTGCTTAAGTGAATGGTGCGAGATCCTAAATCTTAATTATAGTAATGTATTAAGTAGGATCTACAAACTAAATTGGTCTATTGAGGAAGCACTAGAACTAAAAGAAAGGAGGAAATAAAATGTCAGCAATGACAAAACGTGTTGCTTTTAGATTAAGCGACGAAGAATTGGAAATGTTAAAAGATCAATGCGAATGTAACGGACAAACAATGACCGAATATATTAAGTTTTTGATTTTAAACGATTCTGAACCTATTGGCGGGAATGAAATTAATTTGAAAGGAGGTGAAGAATAGATGTTTGATTGGTTTAAAACTGAAACGAGATCTGATGACGAAGTACTTGCTGATTTTATTGACGGGATCGTTCCAACTAGTGAGAAAATTGTTACTAAAAAAGAAGCATTATCGATTCCGGTTGTGGCCAAGTCAGTTGATTGGATTTCTAGTGTGATTGCTTCATTGCCGATTAAGATGTATCAGAAAACTGAAAAAGGTTATATTGAAGTATACGATGATTACCGCCTACCATTATTAAATGAATATAGTGGTAACTGTATGACAGCTAACGACCTAAAACGTCAGATTGTGTCTGATCTGTTGTTAGAAGGGAATGGCTACGCTTATATTTCCAAACGTGGTAACAAAATTACAAAACTATCTTATGTACCAACAACAAGATTGACTTATACTGAATCTGTTAGTAGTATAGACAAGATTGTTAATGTTTGGGTTGATGGCAAACAAGTGCAAGATTACAATTTGTTTAGGTTGGTTAGTAATACCAAGAATGGCGTATCTGGTGTTGGTTTTATTTCCGATTGTCAAAGTTTATTGAATACTATCTTATCTAGTTTGAAATATGAGCAGACTAGTATTAGTAGTGGTGTGCGTCGTGGCTTCTTAAAATCGAAAAGTAAACTAGATCAAGAAAAAATCAGTCAATTGCGTAGCGCGTGGAAGCGGTTGACTTCTCCGAGTCAAGCCGATGTGATGGTATTAAACTCGGGTATTGAATTTGAAGATGCATCTAGTACAGCAACCGAAAGTCAATTATCACAAAACAAAACTATCAACATTCAACAAGTACTATCTTACTTTGGGTTACCAACTAACTTTTTAATTGGTTCTAATTCAGATAGTTATTTGAACGCTGTGCGAATCGCTGTATTACCTATTGTTAGTCAGTTGACGACAGCATTAAATAATTACCTACTATTGGAAAGTGAAAAGGGTAGTTTGAAGTTTAAAATTGATACAAACGATCTATTGCGTATCAATGAAAAAGACAAATATGCATCTTATCAAACTGCATTATCTAGTGGCTTCTTAACAGTTGATGAAGTTCGACGCGATGAAAATCTACCGGTACTCGATTTACCATATGTAAAAATGAGTCTTGCAGATGTGTTATACAACACAAAAACGGGTGAGATTTTTGTACCTAACACGAATAGCACTATGAATAGTGATGGTGTTACTAAAGATGATATGACAAAAATTTAAAATCAGCTGTTTACTTTGTTGTAACAACATGATATAATAAATAGTGTTAGGAGGTGAAACAAGTTTGAAAATCGAATTACGAAACAACGGTGTACATCTTGAGGGATATATTAATGCGGTTGGTCGTGAATCTCGTGTATTACATGATTTACATGGACCGTTTATTGAAGTTATTAAACCCGGTACATTTGCTAAGAGCCTTGAACAACGTTCTGATGTTGGGTTAATGTTAAATCACAAACGTAGTTTAGAGCCAATTAGTTTAGAATTATATGAGGACAATATTGGTTTACGTGCTAAAGTTGATATTGACGACCCGGAAGTCGTTGAACTTGCAGAACATAATAAGTTACAAGGCTGGAGTTTTGGCTTTGTTGCAAAGGCTGATACTTGGGACGATTCTCAAGAAGTACGACGCCGTACGATCGATGAACTCGACTTGCAGGAGGTGAGCATTTTATCCGTGACACCTGCATATATTGCTACAAGCATTGAAGCACGTGACGATGATGCTACCGTGCATGAGCAACGTTCAATCGAACAAACTTTTGAGGTTGATGATAAACGAGAACCTCACGATCTTGAACAACTTAATACATATAAACAACATTTTGAATTCTTAAAAGGAGAATATAAATAATGAAATTTTTGATTGAAAAACGTAACTCTATTGTAGAAGAAATTAATAAAATGTTTGAAGCTGCTGAGACAGAAAAACGTGCGTTGACAGACGAAGAACAATCTGCATTCGAAGCTAAAACAGCTGAGTTGAAAGCACTTGACAAAACTATCGAAGCTAAACGTGAAGCTCGTTCTTTGGAAATGATGGAAGAAGAAACACCAAAAACTCCAGAACAAAAACAAGAAGAACGTTCCATTGAAGAAACAGAAAAACGTGCATTTGAAGCATTGATTCGTGAAAATCGTGCTGGTGAAATGGCAAAGACTGATAATGGTGCTGTTATTCCTACTACTATTGCGAACCAAATCATTGATCGTGTAAAACAAATTGCTCCATTATATGCATTAGCTACTAAGTTCAATGTTAAAGGTGACTTGACATTCCCAGTAGGTAAAGATGCTATTACTACAGCATATCAAGAAGAATTTAAAGCATTAACTTCTTCCAAAGTAGGTTTTGATTCCTTAAAATTAGGCGGTCATCTTGTTGGTGCATTGTCTAAAATTTCTAATTCTTTGATCAACAACTCTCAATTTGATATTGTATCTTATGTAGTAAATAAAGTAGCTGAATCCATTGCGCTCTTTATCGAAAATGAATTGATTAATGGTACTGAAAAAATTCACGGTGTACTTGATACAACTAATAACACTACTGTTGAAAAATTTGCAACTACTGCGGACATGCCTACAGTAGATGAATTAATCGCTATGCAAGTAAAAGTCCCTCAACAATTCCAAGGTGGTTGTATGTGGTTAGTATCTAACAATACACTTGTTGCCCTTCGCCAATTGAAAGACGGCAACCAACGTTATTTGTTACAAGATGACGTTACTAACGGCTTTGGTTATACATTGCTTGGTAAACCGGTTATGGTATCCGACAATATGAAAGATACTAATGTTGTATACGGTGACTTCTCCGCAATGTACGTAAATGTACATGAAGATGTAGCTATTCAAGTATTGGCTGAAAAATATGCGGATGAACATGCGACAGGTGTACTTGCTTGGTTAGAACTTGATGCTCGAGTAATTGAACCTCAAAAAATTGTTGTATCTGCTAAAAATGCAGTATCTGCGCGAGCTGCAAAAGCCACAAAAGCTGAATAATAAATAGCTAATAGTAGGGGAGGGAGTCCATTCCCTCTCCTTTTTACTATCATAAAGGAGGTTAAAATGAAAGTATCTGAACTTACATTACCGGTTATCAAGCAGTATTTACGTGTTGATGGTAACGACGATGATGTTATACTTGATGCATTGTTAGCTTCTGCTATTCAATATTGTACTTCTTATATGGGTTGTACAAAAGAAGATCTTGATAAATATGACGATGTAACTATTGTGGTATTGTCTTTAATTTCTGATGGTTATGAAGTGCGACAATTCACCACTTCAACAGTAACATTAAACCCAGTTATGCAAGGTGTGCTTGATTTACATTGCGGTAATTTCTTAGGTGGTGAAGCCTAATGAGATACATTAAAGATATGCGATTATCTAGCATATGTAAAAATAGGCTCGAGGTTTGGGGAACAGTAACAGCAAAAGAAAAGAATCGTCTTGGGCAATATCCTAAAGAAGATAAAAAGCTATTTGAAGTATGGGGTGCGGTGTTACCACAAACTGGTTCATTGCTTAATGGTCGTCCAGCTGATACGACGCTCACAAGAACAACACATAAAATTGTATGCCGTTACAACAGCAAAATTAATAGTTCTATGTGGTTCATATATAAAGGAACCCGTTATGATATTCTCTACATAATGGATCCTTACCTTAATAGCGAGAGGTTAGAGTGCTATTGTGAGGTGACAATTTAGTATTTACTTTGTTATAACAATATGGTATAATATTGTTATGAGGAGGTGAAATATAAAATTGCTTTCGGTTATTGACGTTATTCGAGGTCTTAGCGAGTTAATATCTAAGACGTATCCTCAGTATCCGGTATGTGATATGGATATTGACGAGGATTTTCCAAGGCCTAGTTATTTTATCGATGTAGAAGATGTTGCAACAAGTTGGGTAGCATCTGATTATGTTAAAGAGTCGAGTAATATCAAGATAGTATTCTTTGCCGAGAATAGGTACGAAGGTTTTTTGGATCTACTCGACATGAAGAATAATTTGACGATTTTGTTTGATAATCCGTTATATATTAGTAATGGAGAAGAAGAATATTATGTATCTCTATTAAATACAAATAGTGATTTGTATAAATCGGATAAAGTATTGACGTTTGATATTACCGCCGATTTAATACAAAAAGTAAATAGGGTTGAGACTGAGCCTAATATGGAAGAATTAAATGTAAATATTAAATAAAAGGAGTGATCAAATAAATGGCGTATCGTTTAGACTTGCCTAACATTGATATCATTTTTACGCAAAAAGCTGTGACAGCTGTGCAACGTTCCGAGCGTGGTGTTTTGTGCGTAATTGTGAAAGATACTAAACAAGAAACAGGGATCAATAAGTTTGTATATCGTCGTTTGGCTGATATTAAAGAAACTGATTACGATACAACTAATCTCACAGCTTTAAAACGCGCATTTGATGTAGCAGTTAACAAAGTGTATGTATTACGTTGTAACAGTGATGCGACATTGGCTGACATTGTGAAAGAACTTGACAAGATTAAATTCAATTATGTTTGTACAAATGTTAAAGCGTTGCAACAAGAATTAGCTAATCAAGTTGTACAATATAACGAAGATAATCAAGGTCATAAATGTGTAGCGGTTGTATCCGAAGCAACGCAAGCAGACAGCAAATACGTCATCAATCTTAAAGGTACCGGCGGTACATTGAAAGACGGTACTACTGTTAAAGCCGAAGATTATTTAATTCGTATTGCATCAACATTATGTAATTTGCCTATGAATCGTACGTTGACATATTATGTATTTGAAGATCTTGCATCTTGGGATGATACATATTTAACAACTGAAGCACCTATCGGTAAGTGGATTTCTGACGGTTGGTTGACATTGATTAATGACGACGAAGAAGTTAAATGTGGTCGTGCTGTTAATAGCTTGCATACATTTACAAGTACTGATACTGAGGATATGAGCTACATCATTATCGTTGAAGCAATGAACTTGATTATCGAAGATATTTATACAACATTTAAAGATTATTATGTTGGTAAATATAAAAATACTTTAAGTAACCAACGTTTGTTTATTACTTCTGTAAATGCTTACTTCCGTCAATTAATGCGTGAAGAAGTATTAGACGATAGTTATGACAATCATGCGTTTGTAGATATTGAATCTCAACGCTTAGCATGGCTTAATATTGGTAAAACGGAAGCTGAGGACTGGGATGACAACAAAGTTCAACAAATGACGTTCCGTACAACTGTATTTTTAGCCGGTGATGCTAAAATTAGTAATGCTATGGAAGATCTTAAATTTACTATTGCGTTAGCATAAGGAGGTATGTGAATAATGGATGCAAACCAAGTTATTTTAGGTACGCACGGAAAATTATTTATTAATAACGTTCGTTGTGCTGAAATTAAATCTTTTGAATTGAAAGCAAGTATGAACTATGAAGACATTCTAGTGAATGGTAACTTGATTACACAATCTAAATATACTGGTGCTACTTTAACCGGTACTATGGTAGTTCATAAGGTTAACAGCTTTAACATTAAACTTGTTAAAGATGCGATTAAAACTGGAGTAATGCCTAGTATCAAGTTTATGGGTGAGTTATCCGATCCAAACGTAAATGGCGATGAAGCTGTCGAAGTTACGGACGTACAATTTGACGAAGCCACTTTGTTATCATTTACAAATGGTGAAGTACGAGAAGAATCTACTGCTTTCCGTGCTGGTGATTTTAATTACTTGTCTACAATTTAACTTTTGTTATAACAATAGGGGGTATTTAATTATATCCCCTATACATTTTATATAGTATTTTATTAATATGACATTTTGTTACAACAATTTATATGTTAAGACGACTATTTTTACTGCACAATTATAACAAAAGATCATATTATGTATGTATATTATATATTTTACAAATTACTATCCTTGGTGTATTATAATAAATGTAAGGAGCACATGAGACTCCGAGGTTATTATAAGAAACGAGGTAAATAAAATGGCAAAAAGTATGTTGACAACAATTAATCAAGTAATGAGTATCGCAAGCAAAGCACACTATATGAATGGTGGCAATGCTAGCAAGATTCTTGCGAAAGACAAAAAAGGTATTTTCACAATCGATCAAGTAGCTGAAACATTAGGCTGTGATCCTAATGAATTAAAACAAGTATTACAACAAAACAAAATCATGTGTAGCGATTATGTGATCGTCGAAGAATGGGGTGACGGTACAAAATTGAGTACATTCGCATTAAGAACACTAAACGATGCTATGAATCAACAAGAAAAGAAGTCGTCCAGTATGGTTTGGTTCTGGGTGGTTTTATTTGTGATGTGGTTGTTCTTTGGAGTATACGGTGTTGGTATTACATTTATTATTGCTGGCTGGGTTTGGTTATGTAAACAACTAAACAAAGCTGATAATAAATACAAACAAACGCAAGAAGAAATGCAACAACAACTGCCAGAAGATCATAAAGCAAAAGGAATGATGTAACATGAGTTGTGATACAAGTCAATTAGATAAATATATATTATTATTATCTAATTTAAAAGACAAGAAAATTGACAAACAACTGCGTAAAATGTTTAGAAAAGCAACATCAAAGTCACTGACATATGTCAAGCGAGTTGCACGTGGTCAAGCCAAAAGTAAAAACAATGGGCTAAATGAACGTAGCTATTTATCTACCTATAAAAAGGGTAAATTAGTACATCGTGGTTCCAATTGGCGGATTCGTATTTTTAATAAGAATAGTAAAGCACATTTCTTGGAAAAGTCACGATTTCACCATCATAACAGTCGTAAAGGTATTAATGCGTTAGAAAAATCAACGAATGAAGCGAATACTATTTTTACCAAAAATTGTAATGAATTAATTAATGATATTTTGAAGGAGATTGGATAATGATTACAATTGATCAACTTATGAATAAGTTTGCACAGCAACAAAATGGCACTTTCATTGTTAAACTAGGTAATGATGAATATGAATGTCATAAATTACCTTTTAAACAAATCTTGGGACTCGATGATGAATACGATGTTGAGACTCAAGCCGGGGCATATGAAAGAAATTTAGAAGCAATTTATTTATCTTGTGACATATTTAGAAAATTGCTTGATAAAATTGACGTCGAAGGGGACCCGCATAACGTAATTTGTGAGGTATTAACCCCAATCGAAGTATTGACATTTTATACTCAGATCCTAAACCAATATGTGGGACAACTAAAAGAGGACGTTGAAACAATAAAAAAGTGATGAAGGACGGTAAAAGCGATGAGCTTTATGTTTATAAGTACTATCTTGACAGAGGTCACACCTTCGAAGAAATGTCAAACTGGTCTTATAATGAGTATGTTCTTGCTCTATCGTTTATCTTAATGGAGGATGATAAATGAGTAAAACTTTAGACATTATAATGTCATTAAAAGATAACGTATCTCCCCGTCTTGGCAAGATGAACTCTAATTTACAAGTAACGTCTGGTAAATTAAATGCTGTCGGTAAGTCAGTCGGTAAGCTCGGATCTTTATTAAAAGGCGCATTAGTCGGTGGGGCTATTGCTAAATTTTCGATGGACGCAATAAAAGCATATGACACCCAAATTCAATCAGAAAAAAGTGTACAACGTGCATTAATCGCAACCGGTAAAACGGCAGAGCAAGCGTCGCAAGAACTTGGAGAATATAAAAAATTTGCAAGTCAACAACAAGATATTACTGCATTCGGTGATGAAGGCACTTTGCAAGTTATTAGTGGTTTAATATCTCAGGGTTTTGGTAAAAAATCAATTGAAGATATTGTGGCTATGTCTCAGGATATTGCCAGAAGTACTGGTGAGGGGCAAGATAATGTAACTAAAGCGTTATCTGCATATGTCAAAACTGGTAAAGGTGCAACTAAGCTGGCTAAAGCATACAAATTAAACGCTGATCTTTTAGGTAAGGGTAAGACTGAATCTGAACGTATGGCCGAAGTTTGGAAAGCATTCTCTCAATCTAATCATCTGGGAGCAAGCACCGAATATATGAAAACATTTGAGGGTCAATTAACTGGTGTAAAAGGCCGGCTAGATGATCTTAAAGAGCCAGTTGGGCAACTTATTAATACTTTGCTTGGTGGTAATGACAAAGGTTTAACTGGCGCTGCGGGTGCGATGGCAAGCTTACAAGAATCAATAGTGAATTTAACGGGCGATTTACAAGGTATTGCTGATCGTTCAAACGAACTAGGCGGCGGTATTACTGGTGTAGGGCTAGCCTGCGCATATGCACATCCTTTGATTACTGCCTTATTTGTTGCAACAATTGGTGGTAAAGCTGTTAGTGCGGTTACTAGTTTAATGGATTCGCTTAGACCATTAGGCTCGGCTATAACCGCGATCGGTGCATTCTGTACTAGTGCCATTGGAGGCGTTGTTGCTTTGACCAGTGCCGTAGGCGCGTTAGTCGGTGCGTTTGATTATTTAATTTATAAAATGTCCAGCTATTTACAGTCATCGGCACAAGTTAGGAATGAGATGAACGCTACCGATAATCCTTTCTTAGCTGGCGGACCAGTACCCGGAGGGAGCTATGATTTAAGTAATAGTATTGGCGGAGCTAAACAAGGCCCTAGCGCAGCTAACGGTACTAATTACTTTACTGGTGGACGATTACTAGTTGGTGAGTATGGACCTGAATTGGTAGATTTACCGCGCGGTAGTAGTGTTAAAACTAACGCACAAACGCAGCGGGAATTATCTGGTAACGGTTATACAATTAATTGTCCGGTTACTGTGCAGGGCAATGTCATTGGCAATGATTCATTTATTGATCAAGTCGGTGATGCTATTAGCGGACGTGTAACACTTGCGCTTTCAAATATGTAATTTAAGTATAGAAGGTATGTTATATATGCATACCTTCTTTTATTTACAAAACGTTATAACAATGATATAATATTATATATAAGGAGGTGAAATAATGACTTTATTAAATTTGTTATCAATCTATAGAAATTTCTTATCTATGGTCAACTTGAAAAAACCGGATAGGGCTGAGATTTGTCTATTACAAGAAGATGGGGAAAGTGTAACTTTTCCAGTTCCGCCGGCAGACTTGCCGCCAATTGAAACCGAACAGCATAATGACACGTTCAACTCTGTGATTGGTGATATTAGTACAATTGGGTTATTAGGATTGCGTACAATCTCATTTGATGATTTACTATGTCCGGACGATGTCAGTCGTTATTCTTGGGCAAGAGGTACAAACGGATCTGATATTATCAACTTCATTAATAGAGCTCGTTTGGAAGATAAACCATTTAGACTTGTTATAACACGTGGTAACAATACATATCTTAATATGCTGGCTGTTATTAATAACTTATCATATTATTTGGATAACTTAAACGATTACCATGTATCAATCGAGTTCATGGAATATCGCACATACAATCCACTTACGGGAGGGCTACAATCTTAATGATGAAAGTTATTGTAATACAAGAAGGCAAACAAATAGATATTTCTGCATTTTGTGGTAATGTAACTCGGACGGATAATATTGATAGCTTAGGTGTAGAATTAGATTTTGATTATGTCAACAACAATGTATATGATAGTTATACGTGGTTTACTGTCCTAAGAACTGGGAACACCATTTTGTTGTACGATGCGGACGAGCTTATATTTCAAGGTCAGATTATTACATTATCAAGAAACAGCGTAAGCAGTTACTCGGTTAAATGTTTTGATAACGCTTTTTATCTAAATAAGAATCAGACCAAGATTCAATTCACTAATTTAGATGTTAAATCGTGTATTGAGAAATTGTGTCAACAAGAATATTTACCATGTAAAGTTGATTGTGACATACCAACAAAGGTAACTAAAATTTATAACGGCGAGACTATCGCAAATGTGATAGATGATCTATTAAAGCAAGCTACTAATGATACTGGTTTGAAATATAGACGTGAGTACAATTATGGTAGCTTGTACGTAAATGCGATGAATAATCTAAAAATGATATGGAAGTCTAAACCGTTAGTATCCGATTTTAGTTACGATGAAAGCATTGACAATCTAGCAAATAGGGTTATTGTTATTTCTTCATCCGAAAAGAACACTACTGTTTATGCGGAAGCGAAGAATGAAGCGTCTATAAAAATGTATGGTCAATATACCCATTATGAACAGGTTGACGATAAGAAAAAAGATGACGCTAAAAAGATAGCTGAAACAAAGCTAAAAGAATTGTCTAAGACTTTTGAAAAGGCAACGGTTACATTATTAGGTGATAATTATATTCGTAGTGGTCGTATTATTAAGTTCGAGCAACCGGAAATAGGTTTATATGGTGAGTATCTAGTTGAGCATTGTACACACAATTACTCCGGTAGTTTGCATACTATGGAATGTGAGGTGATACATAATGATGACAGTAAATAATAAAGTGTATACAACTATTGCTGATTATGTAATGACCGGCGGTATTGTAGAAATTAGCTTAGATACACATACTGGTAATAAGCGTTTTAAGTTGCCTACCGATTCTGATTGGAGAGATTTAGACGTTCAAGGTCTTTGGGCGTTTGCTAATTCTGCAAATGAAGCTAAAGATGTGATTGTAAGCGTTCTTGATGCAGTACAGTCTTTACCATTAATCAAAAGTTATGCACCGGTTACACATACTTGGAGTAGTGAACCGTCAAAGGAGGGTAACTAATGGCTCAATCTTGGGAGTACAATCTAGCCGGATTGCTACGTGAACGAGATAACCCAACAAGTAAATTAGGTGCTTGTTTGGGTAAGGTTGAATCGGTAAGCCCACCTATCGTGAGTATTCAAGATGGTCAATTCATTATCAAGGGTGAGCAGTTATATGTATGTAACCAAATTCTTGAACGTGAAACGACATATAAAAATCATACTGGACAATACCAAGAAAACGGCTCGGCTAGTATCTCTTGTCATCCATGTGAAGGCGCTTTCAGTAGTAGCGGTACAATTCAGTCAAATGGTAAAATTCATCTTGACGAGGTTTGGCGTGTTGGTGATCTCGTGTTAGTTATTCCGGATGAACGGCAGCAGCATTTCTTTGTGGTTGACATCGTGCGAAAAGTATCCGGCTGTAATAATCACGCTGAATAGTTTACATTGTTACAACAATATGATATAATAATATTGTTAGGAGGTGATTATTATCTTTCCACAGATTTCATATGATATTGAACCGGTGTTACAACAAGAAGAATCAGGTGAGCGTTCTATATTATTTGATTACGAAACAAATCAGTTTGTAGTTAATAATGGGAACATCAAGGAAGCGTCTAGGGTTGAAGCCGTTAAACAGTGGATTGAGTTGTTTATTCGTGTCGAATTAAATAAGTATGCTATCTATTCTAATAACTTTGGTTTAGATTTAAGCGAGATTGTCGGATACAGATTACCAAGAAGTGTACAAGTATCCGAGATTATTCGACGCTTGAATGATGGTATTATAAACGGATGTAAACATGTTACACAATGTAAAGATTTTGCATTTGATAAAGGCAAGTTTACATTCACGGTAGTTACTGATCTTGGAGAGGAGGTAAGTCTTGAATATTAATGAAATTCATAATCTCATGTTGAGTGATATACCTAACGACTGGAACAAGTCGGAAGGCTATCCGATATATGATATTACAAGAGGTTTCTCGTTTGCGTTAGAAGAATTAGATAGTAAAATTGAAGATGTCAAACGTAAACAAAGCGTGAAAAACTTAACTGGAATTGATCTTGAAACAGTTATAGAGGAACGCACAGGATTAACTCGTAAAACTGGTGTTAAAGCTGTAGGACGTATTAAGATTGTTAGCGGTCAAGGTACTGTCCTTAAAACAGATTTGTTTGCAACAGAAAATGATATTTATTTTCAATCATTAGAAGCTAAGGACGTTAAAGCCGGCGATTATGTTATGATTGAATGTACTGAAGGCGGTTTAGTTGGTAATGTTCCTGTCGGTTCAATTACGGTCGTCCCTAAGACACTTACTGGTATTAGTCAAGTCATTAATGATGAACCAACAACAGGCGGTTACGATAATGAAACAGATAAAAGTCTAATTGAACGCTATTTTGATCATTTACGGAATCCAGTAAATGGGGTTAATGCTAACCAATATATCACTTGGGCTAATGAGGTTGCAGGTGTAGGTGGTGCTAGATGTATACCGATTTGGAACGGCAAAAACACGGTGAAGGTTGTTGTGATTGGTAATGATTATAAGCCAGCATCTGAGAACGTTGTTAAATTAGTGCAAGACTATATTGATCCTCATAAAAATGGTGATGGTGCTGGTGTGGCTACTATTGGGGCTGTTACAACAGTTGCTAGTGCGACACCTACACCAATTAAAGTTACTATTAAAGGGGTTAAATTTAGTGGTGATACTGCATTATTAAAAGCAGAAATTAAAGATGTGATTGATCGATATATTAAACAATCCGCATTTAATACAGATTACGTCTCTATTGCTAAAATCGGGGCATTAATCATTGATATTGACGGTGTAACAGACTTCAAAGAATTGTTATTAAATGACGCTCATGATAGTATCACAATTAATAATGATTCTTGCGCTGTATTAAGTGGGGTATGGTATGAATAAGGCTATTAAATCATTACCTACATTATATAGAAAAGATAAATTTATTAACCAGTTATATGATGCTGGTTATGTTTGTTACAACAATGAAGATAACGCGAACACCAATAACTATAACAACATTTTCTTTTCTAAGCTGAATGAATATGGCTGCCTAAATTATGAATATGATTTGGGTCTTGATCCTGTACCTGATATTTATGATAGACGAAATCGTATCGAATCCAAATGGAAAGCATATGAAAAATGCTCGGTACAATCTTTACAATCAATTGCAAATCGGTATTTTGATACCTCAGTTAAAGTATCATATACTGGGGATGCTGAGGTGATTTATCAAGCCGCAGTTGGGTTCAAATATAAGTACGGTGAAGATTCGTATAATGCTTGGTATAAGGATAACGCTTATGTATTCCCAGCCCATATGATCATGACCTGGGCTTATGATAAAAATCGGTGGGGAGATTACTATTACCAAGTAAATCCGGATACACCATTTATTGGTAAAACATGGGAATATATGAATACGCGAACATGGGACCAAACGTTAAATAAGGAGATTGATTACGATGCTAGGTACTAAAATGCTAAAAAGCGAGTTCGATCAAGATAAATATATTGAGCTTGCTAAATGGTGTAACAGTCATGAGTATAAAACTATTGAAGATAAAGGTGATTATTATGAAATAGTAGATTGTACACCGAGCGAAGATGAATTGAAAGCTAATAAAAAAGGTAGATTGTTACAACAATTAACTGAAGTAAATGCTAAAATTCAAGAACTTGATGTTGCAAGCCTATGTGATAACGGTGATGATACAACAAACGTTATTATTGATGGTGAATTTAAAACATTGACTGCTGATGAATTAGACGAGTATCATACAAATACAATGATAGAACGTGCTAATATTTTACAAAAAATTAAGGGGTTGAATTAATGGCTACATATACACCGAATCTAAATCTAGTTAAGCCGGCCATGGATGATTATGCTGACATTCGTGTGCTTAATGGTAACATGGATATTTTAGATGAAAAAGTAAAAACAACATTAGATGATGCCGAAGCTATCAAACAACAACTCAAGAAGATCCTTGGTGAAGCGGCTTGGAATAGCATCCCGGCGGATAATATCAAACATATTGTTGAATTATTGGGGTTAGGCGGTATTGAAGCCCAATTTTTTGTTAACCCTAACGATAACCATCACACAGGATACATTAAATTCAAATCCGGATTTATATTACAGTTTGGTGAAAATGACTGCGATACTACAGGGAAATCAGTCAGCACATATACTTTACCGATGAGCCAGTTTTGGACGGCTTGGGCCTGCGACTGTACATATGGTGATGTGAGCGTATACTATTTCTCTGTTGTAGTCGATAAAACAAATACCACTACTATACAAGTACAGGCAAACGACTACAGAGCACAACGATATTTTTGGTTTGTATTAGGTAAAATATAAATAAAAGGGGTAATATATGAAAATATTCGACATTTCTGACTGGCAAGATTATTTTACAAGTATTGAACAGTTTAAACAAGCGAAAGCGGAAGGCTATGATGGTGTAATTGTTAAACTCGGCGAATGTTACAACGAAACAGAATGTGGCAGAACACAAATCTTAAATGCACTAGAAGCCGGTTTAAAAGTCGGTTGTTATTACTTCAGTCATGCGTACGACCTAGAAGAATGTAGACAAGAAGCTAACTGGGTAATCAATAAACTGAAAGAAATTGGGTTGACTGACTGGCACCTACAACTTGGTATATGGTATGACTATGAGGATCATACCCGCTTACGTTCTTATATTGATAACGGTCAATTATCCTATCAAGACATTACCAATATTATGTGTGAATTTGTCAATACATTGAACCGTGAAGGATTTAAGAATGTAGGTATTTATAGCGGTTATTCTTTGTTATGGGATGAAACTTATATGTATAGCCAAGTTCCTTGGGTTCCATTATGGGTAGCTCAATATAATAGTACTTGCGATTATCCGGATCCTTATATTTGGCAATATACTGACCATGGTAACGTGTGCGGTTATGAAATGGATGTGAACGAAGTTTTTAAAACGTTCGAAAAGAAAAAATGTAATTGCGGTTGTGATTGCTGTAGCAAGTAATTAACCTTAGAGGGTGGTTATATGACTGCCCTCTATTACTTTATGTAATAGTAAGTATGCATTCTATATATTTTACATTTGTTGTAACATAGTGTATTATAATAATTGTAAAGAGGTTATATTACATGGAGGTAATAAAAATGACTAAACAACAAGCACTTGAAGATTTATTTTTTGCAGTTAAAAAACACTTATTAGACTGTGGTAGAACATTGTCTGCATCTATAGCGATTGCAACAAAAGTTGTAGAAGATGCAGAAAAACTAAACATGACAATCGAAGATATTAGATCAATGCGTGATGTGTTTTTAGCTTAGGAGGTGAATATAATGATGTTTAATGTATTCGCATTCTTAATGTATATGGTTGGTGTTGTAACAACGCTAACCGGTTTAGTTATGCTACTGGTACAACTTAGTACAATATCATTCGCGCTTATATAGGAGGTGATTATTTGATTGCAGCTATGGTAATTTTTATTGTTTGTGCTATTGCATTAAAAGTATTTTATGAAGGAGTTTAATTATGGAAACATTAGCATGCTTTGGAATTTGTTTTTTGATTTGGATTTTTGGTTTTATGATTCTCGATCCACAATCTTTTATTCGTTGGTTTAAATAAGGAGGCACATCATGGATAAAACAGCTATCATTATTGCGATCACTTGTTACATTATTATGTTAGTTGTTTGTGGTGCTTTGTCTTATGTCCATTAAGTTATATGAGCATCAAAAAGAAGTGTTGCAACAAACGAAAGACTTTAACAAAGTTGCATACTATCTTGATATGGGCCTTGGTAAAACATATTGCGGATCATATAAAGCAGTATCGTTTGAGGTACCAATATTAATCGTTTGTCCAAAATCGCTAGTACCTCAATGGTTTGGTCATTTCAAAAGTACGCATCCAGATTGGGCTAGATATGATTTGACAAAAAAGAAACAACTTGAGAATTTTATAATAGATGATAACAATCTACGAATAGGTGTTATTAATTACGAAAGTGCATGGCGTAGGCCAGAACTGCAAAAGCTAACTGGCCTAACGTTGATGCTTGATGAATCGCAAGCAATCGCAAACAACACATCAAAACAAACGAAAGGTATTTTAAAATTACATCATGATAACGTGGTCTTATTATCAGGTACACCTGCATCAAACGCACGTTATGATAAGTTGTATACACAGCTAAAATTGTTGGGGTTAGATATGAATAAACGTTCATATGAAGATCGATATTGTAACTTTTTTGACATGGAAAATGCTGGCGTTAGATTCAGAGTACTATCTAAACGCAACCCATACAAAAATGTTGATGAGCTTAAATCTAAAATGAAAGATTTAGGCTGTGTCTTTATGAAAACAGATGAAGTTATTGATTTACCAGAGCAGCGGTTTATTGATGTTCCAATTCCTAAATCTAAAGACTATAAGACATTTGAAAAAGATGGCTATGTTGATTGTGGCGAGATTGAATATATATCAAACGGGCCAGCACAAGACATGTTATATTTAAGACAACTATGCAACAGCAAAGAAAAGCTAGATATGTTAAAAACGCTACTAGAAAGTACAGAAGATCGTGTCATTGTGTTCTATAACTTCAATTGTGAGTTAGAATCGTTGCAACAAATTGTGCAAAAATTAAAACGACCTATTAGTTATATCAATGGTCACAAAAAAAATCTAGATTGTTACAACGAATATGACAATAGTATTACATTAGTGCAGTATCAATCAGGTTCAAGTGGCGTAAATTTACAATTAGCTAATAAAATGATATATTATAGTCCGCCAGTTAAGAGTGATTTTTTTGAGCAATCTAAAAAACGGATTCATCGTATCGGGCAGGAACACAAGTGCACATATTGGAAGCTTGTTACAACAAATAGTATTGAACAGAAAATATATGATACATTAGATTTGAAAAAAGATTATACTGATGAATTATTTAGGAGGGACAAATGATTAGAATCGATAATTTACAAGTATATGGTATTGAGAGCGCTATGCGCGGTATGCGTAATCCAATGAATTCATGGCACAAGAATGATACTAGTGGGAATACGATCGGGCCTAACGATTTAGATCTATTACTACGATTAACAAAGGCCGGCACTGATCATCGCAAAACATTACGACAAATTATGGTGTCCTGCGACATTACCGCACCGCTCTATTGGTGGAAACAGTTCGACCAGCATAAAGTGGGAGTAACATCAAATAGTTGCAGCACTATGTATAAGTTATGTTCTAGACCGTTAACTATACATGATTTTAGCTTTGAAGATATGCATGATGATGAATTTATTGTAAATCTTGTTATTGATAACTTAAATGCTCGTATCAAGGACTATAATGACGGTATGAAAAAGAATAAAGCGTTATGGAGAACCATTATCCAGTTGCTACCAAATGCATATAATCAAATGCGTACAATTACAATGAGCTACGAGAATGTACTTAGAATGTACGAAGCACGCCGTTATGAAAAACTTGGTGAATGGCACGATTTTAATGACTGCATGATTGACAATTTGCCATACTTAAAAGAGCTAATTAGCGCTATACAAGATAAGTAAGTTGTGGTATAATATTAATTATTGGAGGTGATAATATAGACAAAATAGAATTTAATGGTGAATTGCTAACCTTAAAAGAATTCGCTAAAAAATTAAATATGAACCCGTCGACTGTTAGATCTAGATATGATCGCGGCTGGTCTGTACATGACATTGCAAACAGGCGCCCTAATGGTCATAGACATAATATGACTGGCACCAGACTATATCGAATTTACGTTGATATGGTTAGCCGCTGTACTTATAAATGTTGCAACAGATACAAAAATTATGGTGGACGTGGTATTAGGGTTTGTGATGAGTGGCTGAATGATCGCACAACATTTTTTGATTGGGCTATGGCTAATGGATACAAGGACGATCTTACTATAGATCGTATTGATGTCAATAGTGATTATGAGCCGAACAACTGTAGATGGATCACCGCGTATCAGCAAGGCCAAAATACAACAACGAATATTATGCTAGAATATAATGGACATACTAAGTCAATATCCGACTGGGCAAAAGAATATAATATAAGACCAAAGACATTATATACACGAATACATAGTTGTGGCTGGTCTATTGATGATGCACTATTAACTCCAAGCAATAAAAAACCAGACTGCTCCGAAAAAGCAATAGAAAATAAGTTACGTAAGTGGCTTGCAAAAAATGGTATATATGCACTGGGTGTTACAAAGCAGCACAAAACAGTTGACAGTATTGGTTATCATCAGAAAGTATTCAACGGCGGTTATATGTGTATGCCTGGAATACCTGACTTGTCAATAACAATTCATGGTGTCGACATTCAGATAGAATGCAAAAAAGAAAATGGTTTACCATCGATCCAGCAAAAAAGAATACTAGAGCAAATACTAGATTCGGGTGGTTATGGCTTTATATTAAAGCCTAGTAATTATGATTTGATTGTACAATTTTTAACGGCAATCATATACCATGACGATTACACTAGAGACGCATTATATGAAATATTGTTACAGCAAACCTTTGAAATGATTGACGGTAAAACAAGGAGGTAATTGATGACAAATAAAGAAAACTATGAAAGTCTAATGCGAATGTGTATAGCTCGCGACGGTGTAGAGACGTTGCTACAAGATTTAGAAAATAACGGATTCTATGAAGCGTGGGCGAGTACAACATTTCATTGCAATTATCCGGGTGGCCTAGTTGAGCATACACTCAATGTTATGAATTACGCCATGAAATTAAAAGATACGTTTGGTAGTAAAGTATCTCTGGAAAGTATCATATTATGCGCAGGTTGTCATGACATTGGGAAAGCCTATGGATATTATGTACCTAACTTGCTTAAATCTGGCAAAACGTCAGGATCAAAACCGATGAAAATTAATCCTAAATTAATGATTAAAAGCCATGCATTGAGATCATTAAATATTGCATCTAAGTTTTTTAAACTGACAGAAAATGAAAAAGTATGTATTATGGCACATGATGGCTGGTATGAAAATACTAACCGAGAATATATGCTAGCCCTTGACGAGCTTCTTTATATTGTCCATAGTGCTGATTTATATGTTGCTCGGTTTGTTGAACCTGTTAAAAGTTATAAAGGTGGTGAAGTGATTGATCTATGAGAAATTAAATAAAATTCAATTAGAATTGAAAGCGCCAAAGAATAAACACAATAGTTTTGGTGGCTATGATTATCGTGATTTGAGCGGTATTTTAGAAGCAGTAAAGCCTTTACTTAAAAAATATAATTGTGTTTTAACGATTAGTGATGATGTTGTAACAAAAGAGGATAGAACTTATATCGAGTCTACTGTATTAATCATTGACTGTGAAGATGGTACTATGCATTCTTGTAAGGCGTATGCTCGTGAAGCAGATTCTAAAAAGGGGATGGATGCCTCCCAATTAACTGGTGCATGTTCATCTTACGCTAGGAAATATGCGTGCAATGGCTTATTTGCTATTGATGATTCTCGCGATATGGATGCCCTAGATAATACCAAAGAAGAGGAAAAGCCTAAACGTAGAAGCCGTCGAACTCGTAAAATTACGCAGGAAGAATTGGAACAGGTACCATTTTAATTAGGAGGTAATTATGAGCTTTAAAAATTTTAATATGGACATTGACGAATATAATAAACAACTAGGTGAATTGGAAACAAACAAAGAAGAAAAAACAAAAGAATTCCCGGAAATTACCGACGGTGAATATGAATGCGTATTGTTAAATTTAGAGTTAGGTACAAATAAAGCGGGTGACAAATTAATGTTAAAAGGCGCATTTAAAATTCTAGGCCCTAACTTTAAAAATCAACGTTTGTGGATTAATAAAGTATTAACAGGTACACGCAATGATACTGGATGTGTTCGTGCTTGTGTAGCATTTTTGAATAGTTTTGGCGCAGCTCAAGAAGTTGAGTTCACTGGTGATTTTGATGACTTTGCTACCCAGATCGAATTGGTGTTCTGTGATGTGAAGAATTGCACATTTGTTGTTGAACAGAAGACACAAAATGACTTCAAGAACCTGTACATCAATGACGTATTCGATAATTAATGACTAGACTATTTAGCCGGGCGGTTATGCTGCTCGGCTATTTTTATTATGCAAACTAAGCATTGTACAATTACCGCGGTTTGGTGTATTATAATTATAGAAGGAGGATGATTTAACATGTGGGATATAATTTTAGAAGCTATTATTTTATGTATGATTGCAACAGTAATTATTGTTGTAACATACTGGTGGTTAGTTTTGTTAGTTGTATTTTTAAGCTGTATTCTATAGGAGGTATAAAATGGAAGTTGTAGCACTTAAAACCATGCTAGGTAGTGAACGATATGATGAAATAAAAAATGGAGATTATTTTTTAGGTGAAAAAAGATGTCTAACTATTAACGGAGAGCTATACTTTTTAGTTAGAGATGCGGAGTACTTCGGATATTTGATTTTACCTAATTGGATTGAGACGATTTAGGAATAATTTTATGAAAGTAAAAGCAATAAAGTTCGAATATCTTTGGGGTAATAATGATTATGTGCCTAAAAGGTGTAGTTATAAGCCTATTAAAATTAATGGGATTAATTATATGCTACTAATTGATGTAGTAAAGAATCATCTTGAATTTTTTAACGACGTTATCGAGGAAATAGAGCTATGATTAAACAAGGCGATTGTATACTTATCAAACCAAAAGACAAATGGTTATGCGTCAAGTATTATGATCATGATGACGAATATATCAGATACGTACCAATGCCAATTGATATGCTGCATAAAAGGCATATCAAGAAAATGAAATATGATATTAATAGAATTAGAGATATTCACCAAGGCAAATATGAAGCGCCAAAGAAAGGGGTTAATAGTATTGAATTTGACAACAGCACAAACTTATGTAAGTGATTTCTTATATAACATCTATTTAGAAAGCGATAGTAAGGAGCTCGATGAATGGCTTGCATATCTTGCTAGAGAAAACGGAGATGACCGGCTCGCTAAAATGATTATTAAAAACGGGGTTGTTGAAGTATTATGATATTTTTCGACTGTGAAGTATTCGCATATGATTGGCTTGTTGTAACGTTCGACGGTAAAGAGTTTATATATATTGAAAATGATCGTGAATTGTTGCAACAATACTATGAAAAACATAAAGATGATTTATGGATAGGTTATAACTGTAAAGGATATGATGTTTATATTATTAAAGCAATTTTGTTGGGGATTAATCCAAAAATTGTCAATGATTATATTATTAAAGGTGGTCATCCGGGTTGGTCATTTACAAATAAGTTTAGATCTATAAAACTAAATATATACGATTGCATGGTATTCAGTAAAAGCTTAAAACAGCTTGAGTCTTATATGGGCGTCAACATTCATGAAACAGACGTCAATTTCGATTTGACTAGACCATTGACAAAAGAAGAGCGACAGCTTAACCGAGCATATTGTCATGATGATGTTTATAACACGGCTCTGGTGTTCCAGAATACTAAAGACAGCTTTGAAGCTCGCTTTGGCCTTTGCCAATTGGCGGGTGAACCACTATCTAGTATGGAAAAGACACAAGCCCAGCTTGCTGCTAAAATTCTAAAAGCAAAGAAGCTGACATCAAAAGAATGGGATCAAGAATTTGATTTTGAATATGTTCAATGCGTGAAGGACTACTCATATAAACATAAAGAGGTAATTGACTTTTTCGATAGCATTCGTGAATCAAAAGACGCATCTGCTAGTTTAGATATAGACCTATATGGTACAGAACATACGTTCGCACTAGGCGGTTTACATGGTGCTATACCAAATTATATATGGTCTACTGATGATAAATCGAGAATGGTGCATGCTGATGTTGGTAGTATGTACCCATCAATTATGATTGAATGGGATCTATTGTCTAGGGCGATACCTGACCCTAAATTATATATTGAGATACGTGAGCGACGACTTAAATATAAAAAAGAAGGCAATTCGTTGCAACAACCATTGAAATTAGTTCTTAATTCTACTTATGGTATGAGCGGAGCGGGCAAGCGTCAGCCTGATGGACAATATAAAGTCCTATCCGAAGTATATGACCCTAGACGCATGCGAGAGGTATGTATCAATGGACAACTAATGATTTTACAATTGATCGAAGATGTGTGCGAAGAGTTGGATGCAACTCTTGTTCAGTTAACATAATGGCTGAATTAAAACTCATTGAACGTATATAAAACGGTGTGGCAAATATATTGCTGCTAACGGTGGACGCCTCTGTACTGGCAAAGGTCAATACCGTGCTAACTAACTATATACAGAATAACCTAAACGTGATATAATATAATTAAGACTAATCCTGTATGGTTGATAAAGGGAGGAATGAAATATGCGCAAGCCATACCCTTTTAATGATAATTATATTGTATTCGATGATGGACGAATCTATTCTAAAATTAAGCAAAAATTTTTAGTACCTAAAAAAATGCCAGATGGGTACTTGCGTTGTCAAATAAATGTAATCATTGATGGCAAAAAGAAAATGATCTATTGCGGCTGGCACAGAGTAATTGCAGAAACATTTTGCAATAAGCCGTCGCCTGATCACAAAATTGTTAATCACATTGATGGTAACAAGCAAAATAACTGCGCATCTAATTTAGAATGGTGCACACAAAGACAAAACATTCGTCATGCCTGGAAGACAGGACTGTCTAACAAACGAAATCATACTAAATTTCAAGACTTTGTTGTAACAGACAACTTGACAGGCACATCAACAGAATATGTTTGCATCTCAGACATATCACGCGCACTAAAAGAATATGACTATTATCAAGTGCGGTACGCTTGGAAACATAATAAGCGCTTAGGTGGTCGATATGATATAGTGAAGAAGTGTAACGACTAATTGTAGCGCCCTATTTATACGGGTGGCGAAGCGGTGAGCTGAAATAGAAGAGATAGTCTAAACATATAGGATAGCAAACTATATGCCGTATTGCAAACACGGATGGCGTTGTATTTAAAGTATACAACGACGATTGGAACAAATTCGATAAAATTGTAAAAGCCTGGGAGCAACGAACTAGACTAACAATGGAGTACGATTATACAAATGCGATTTATCAGCGTGATGTTAATAACTATATTGCGATATTCGATAATGGCAAAATTGAGCGCAAAGGCGGTGCAGTTAAAGAAGCCAAGATAATTGATAATGACCTTCCAGTAGTCGCAGATGCAGTCGTTGAGTATTTTGTCAATGGTGTAGATCCTACTGACTATATATCTAAAGAATCAGATATGATGCTGTTTATGAAGACCTACAAATTGTCTGGTAAATATAATCATGCAGTATATAATAACAAGATACTAACTGACAAAGTATACAGAGTGTTCGCGTCAAAAGATGAGACTGACGATATATTATATAAATGTAAGTTAGATAAAAACCCTGAAAAATTTGCAGGTTGTCCTGATCACTGCAAAATAGTGAACACCAATATTCAGAACATAAAAGTGCCTGAATGGCTAGATCGTCAATGGTACATTGATGAAGCTTGGAAGAGAATAAACTCATTTAAAGGCTGCAAATAAAGCATTGTACAATTACCACAGTTTGGTGTATTATAATTATAGAAGGTGAATTATTTAGGAGGTAATTAAAATGAAGATTAAACTATTTAATAAGAATTGTGTTCCAGAACGGCAACATGCGTGGGATGCTGGACTTGACTTGAAAGCAGCGGAAACAGTAACTATTTTACCTGGTGAAACATATAGCGTGGGTCTTGGTGTTGGCGTTGGTGTTCCGGTAAGTGAAGTAGCATATGTTATTCCAAGAAGCTCAATTGGTGTAAAAACACCATTACGAATGAGTAACAGTATTGGTGTTATTGATCCCGGCTATACTGGCGAGATTCATGCATGTTATACTAATACAAGTAATAAACCATATACTATTTGCGAGGGTGATCGAATTGCGCAATTAGTCGTACATAATATTTATTTGCCAGATGTTGAAATTGTTGACGATCTAGGACCAAGCGAGCGCGGTGCAAATGGTTTTGGTTCTACCGGCAAATAGGGGGTATAATATGACTAGTATTCGAACCATAGCAAATCAGCTTAATAAAGACGACGAATATGTTGAAGAATTGTGTAAACGGGCAAAGATTGATATCCAATATGATCAAGACGGGACCTACATCATGGATGATCAAGCAAGGCAATTGCTTGATACAGAATTAAAAATGCCGACTCGGTATAATTTCAGAGAAGTACCATGTACAGATGTACAGCAATATTTGCTCGGCCGTGAGGGCTTGCGATCCTTCTGGATTGGTAATGTTATTAAATATTTATATCGACGCCAAAGCGTTGGCGACATTAAAAAGGCTGCAGTCTATTTAGATATGCTAATTAAAGATATGGAGGCCGAAAATGATTGATTATTTAAGTTTTATTAATTCCGTAGGTGAATACGCTTATGACTGCACCTGTAGAAATGACGTGTTATTACGTGATACAATGGCTAACGATGTGATGTTAATCCAAACGAATCATGAGGATATTGTTGTAACAGCAGACACACAAATTCTAAAACATAATAATGGTTGGGTACGTGCTGACAAGTTAAAAGCTGGTGATGTACTAAAACATGATTTAATGGAAAAAACTGTTGTAACAAATATTAAGGCATACACTTTCAATGATTACAAGATGATAAAAATTGTGGATTGTGCTAATGGATATTTAATTGTTAACGGTTTATTTATTAGCCGAGATATGGTATAATATAAGTATAAGGAGGTGATTATAAATGTGGGTTAAAATTCGTGATAAACCAAAAATAAAAGATAAAAGCGGTTTAAAAACAAAACACTTAACAGTATTATATAGATTACATAATTATAAGAAAGGGGATAGACATTCTCACTGGTTATGTGTTTGTAATTGTGGTAATTTTATCGAATTAGCAACAAACGATATAAATAGGAGCAAAGGTTGTAAAACGTGTGCATTTAAAGGTATAAATACCAAACACGGTAAAAAAGGTACACGCATTTATAATATTTGGTATGGTATGAAACAACGTTGCAACTATAAGAAATATGCTAATTATAAATATTATGGTGATCGGGGAATTGCTGTTTGTGATGAATGGTTAAACGACTTTCAAGCGTTCTATGATTGGGCTATGAATAACGGCTATCGAGATGACCTCACTATTGATCGAATTGATGCCAACGGTAATTATGAGCCGGATAATTGTCGTTGGGCTAACATGAAAACACAAAATAACAATAGACGTAGCAATATTTATATTAATGTAAATAATGAGAAAATATCGTTAAAAAGTGCTTGCGAAAAATATAACAAAAATTATAGACACGAGCTAAAGATATATCGTAAAATGTCTAAACAAGAATATGAAAGAAAGTTTATTCGTGAAAATTCGTAATGCGATTGTACCATTAGTATTGAACGAAAGTACATTGAAAGTATTCGCGACATTGGCTGGTTTAAACGCTGAAAAGTCCGACATTGTGGCTAAAGCCATCATGTACGTTAAATTGTATGTAGATACTAAAGACAAAAGAGCGATCAATCAAGCAATTGACGAATTGCAAAAACTTATTAAATAGCGGAGGTGATCCTGCTATCTCGGACGCACCATATGGTCAGTGCGTATACTCTTTACAGAATATCCAGTATAAGGGCGGTCGGCAAGCCGTCCTTATTTTTATGTTTACAATGTTACAACAATGTGGTATAATGATAGTATAGGAGGATTGACAATGCATAACATTGATAATACTATTATTATGTCAATTGTACTATCATTCTTAAGTTACGCGTTTGGTATTGTAACACCACAATTAGAGCTGCTTTTATGGGCCATTATACTTGATGTAGTTGTTGGTGTTATGGCAAGCTTTATTAACCCAAATATGATGTTTAATAGTCGTAAAATGTTTAAAGGGCTATGCAAAAAGCTTGTCCTAATGACATTGATATGCTTCGCACATCAATTGGACCACATGATGGGGACCGAAATGATTGGGTTAACAACTTGCTATTTCTTCATTATTAATGAAGGCTTTTCAATCTTAGAAAACGCCGGTAAGTGTGGTTTACCAATACCACCAATTATAAAGAATTCGCTAGAACAGCTAAAGGAGATAACTACAAATGACCACACGAGACATTAAGAATATACTCGTTTTATGCGGACATGTTGCAACGATTGTAGGAATATGTGTAACACCATACATGGTAAAATGGTACTTGGCAATATACGTAATCGCACTAATTGCAATATGGCTACATGACGAAAAATAATCAATAGCACTTAGTTAACTATGACTAGGTGCTATTTTTATTATGCAAACTAAGCATTTACAATTACCACAGTTTGGTGTATTATAATTATAGAAAGTAATTAAAATGAAAACAATGACAATTAAAGGAGGATGCTAATATGTTCGTAAAATGCAACACAAACCCTTGGAATAAATGTATTGATGATTGTGGTATACGAGCAATTGCTAAGGCAACCGGAAAAGACTATTTCGATGTCATGGACGGGCTTATTGCTGTTGCTGACAGTCATGACGACTGGGACATTGACGAACTTAGAACCATAAACGAGTATATGCTGTCAATCGGCTGGGAAGCAGCTGAACCGACTAATCGTGTTACGGTTAAGCAGTTTGCTGAGCAAGTTACAGATCCACGCGTGGTAATTGTTAAAGGACACGGAACATGTACAATGAATGGTAACACGTATGACACTTGGAATTGTAACAGATACCGCGTTAAATGGGTATACCGTAAACGCCTAGAATAAATGATTTTTATATATTGTACAAATTGTTACAACAATGGTATTATAATATCAAGAGGTGATTATAAAATGTATGTAATTATTTATGACGGTCAAATTGTTGACACAGCAAAAGACACATATGAAGCAGTTGAATTAGTGAAAGAGTACAGAATGGCTTTTAAATCCGGTAACGTTTGGTATAAGGAGGAAGAATAAAATGGGTATTGAATTTATCAAAGACTGTTTAGGTAACAAATTAGGATTAAAAGAAATTGGTGAAAAATACGGAATTGATAGAAACAAGGTATATGATACATATATGGAAGAACGTAAAAAGTATACTGTCAATGAATTATATCAAATTATAAGGGAGGTCTATTATGAAGTTAGTGAATAAGTATGATTACCTTACAGGCGATATAATCGCGTCGTATGGCTCGATTAAAGAAGCAGCTATATGTAACAATATGACGTATGCGAAAATATACAAAATGTTGCAACAAGAACAATTATGCTATCCTAGAGATGATTTCTATTTTGGTTATAGGCCAAAAAAGAGATGGTGTATTGTGATATACGATAATGAGACTCGATTAGAACTTGGCAGATATAAAACTATTAAAGATGCGGCTGTTGCAACAGGTGTTAATTGGCAACAAATTGAGTGGCAAATTGCAAAAGACTTACCATTCAACGATCGACGTATGGGAAGCACAACGCTGTGGTTTGTTAGAAAAACATTGGAGGTATAATATGAATTTGTTACAACAAATACTAACAGTAGAATTAGATCATATGACATTAACACCAAAAATTGTAGATTTGAAATATAGTATCTTAATAAAATATAGTATTAATGATAAGCATATTGAGTTTAACATGCTACCAGAATTATTAGACGATCCTGAAGTGGTAGCAGGTATTATGTGTGCAGTTGTAGAATGGGCGGTGAAATAATATGCTGTATGTATTCGTAAATAGCGATAAGAAACAAGTATTTTATGCGGCATATGATGTGAACAGTAAAAACGATTTTTTAAAACATTGTCCTAGATTTAGATACAATTATACATATTTTAGTGAAGTTACAATCTATGAGGAGATTGAAGAAAATGACGATTAATTGCGTTCGTGAGCGACTGCTCATTATCCGTAAATTATGGGAACATGAACATAATGCGAAAACGTGCAATATTTTGTTGCAACAACTAAGAAATGACATCACATTTTTTGTACATGAACCAGTATCAACAGATGAGATTGATAAATTGCAGGAGGAAATTAATGACTATCGATAAATTATATGATATTTGGTATAACGGCGATACAACTGATATGAACTTTGTTAATACTTGTTATAACATGTTAGGCGCTGTTGGTACATATACATATGAAGATGATGTAAAGTACAGACAACTATTGGAAAGTATGGAAGATGCAATGGAGGACTATTTATATGATTGTAACAAATAACGTAGATTTTTATAACTATTTAAGTAATAAAGGTATTCAATGCACATATTTCAGTAAAGCGCCTACTACGAACTGGAGCAATGCCCTTTGTATTATCTTTACTAATAAGTATCATTCACTAGGTGTTTGCGGTAACAGATTCAACGATGAAAAAACAGCCGATTTTATCACCGAAGCGTCTGAGTTGTTAGATTGGTTTGATGTCTCTGATCAAGTCATTATGATTAGTAATGTCAATAAATTTGGTACACCATATATGCGTGATAATTTTGAATTGTTACAACAAAG
>OBRJ01000338.1_pt1 | contig 31337 bp, 33 predicted proteins | sample 1494831 | NCBI WGS metagenome assembly OBRJ01 (sample SAMEA3360658, study PRJEB22359) | human gut metagenome | biome: ENVO:urban biome; feature: ENVO:human-associated habitat; material: ENVO:feces | place: Bangladesh | collected 2011
GAAGTTAATAAAGTTATGGATTTACAGAGTGTTCAATTTCATATTGCAATTTAAGATTGTTATTATTTATTGGCTTGTATATATGAAAATGGATATGGTGTAGAAGTATCTATAAATAAAGCAAAAGAATATTATAAGTTGATAATCGATTTAGGTGATGATATATCATTAATTTCAATTTCTCAGAATAATTTAGCAGAGATATTTTGGGCCGAATTAGATGAGAATGAAAATCGGGAGGAAATAGTGAAACTATATGAATCTTCATATAATAATGGATATTATAAAGCAATGACAAATTTAGGAGTAAAGTATCATGAGGGAATAGGTGTATATAAAGATAATGTTTTAGCGGTGCATTATCTTTTATTGGCAGCAAAATATAATGATTCTTTTGCGCAGTGCTTATTAGGGGAAATTTTCAAGTATGGTCATCATGGTATAACTAAAAATATTGATAAAGAGTTTTATTGGTTAAAACTTTCTGCTGATAATAACTGTGCACGAGCTATGTATTCTTTGGTTTTAGGATATGCTTTATATCCTCATTATGGATTAAAATCAAAAGAGGGAAAACGATTATCTATTGAATATAATATAAAGTCGGCTCAATTAGGATTTGAGCCAGCAATTAGGCTTTTAAAGTCAAAATTAAAAATTTAATATCATAATAGATAAGAGAATTTATTATTTTTAAGTTATATATTATATCTAATTTGAATGCTTCATGATAATGTCAATAGTTTTGTGTGCATAGGTTTTTATTTTCAATCATCGAATCTATTCTGTAACTGATTAAATGTTGCTCTTAACTCTCAATGTATTTTATTAAAGAGTTTTACATTATATTTATTAGCAAATATGAGTACAAAAGTATTTAGTCACTCAATTGATAGAAATTGTTTTTTATAGCTTTTCTTCTTTTGAGGTGTTATTCAAGAAATTAATTAGATTATTGGTATAGATTAACATTTTAATGGATTTCAGAAACTTTAAAAAGGTGAATAAATCAGTAATATTAGGTAATGTATTCGTAATTGTAAGCTATCAAGCTGACCAAGTCCCTAATAATTGTACAAAGTTGCTTCTGTTACTTGTATGGCATTATAGATAAAAACTAATTTTAATTGTGCCAATACAGGGGGGATCATTTTTTTACTCGCATGCATACCATACGAGTTGTATGTAATTAACAGCGTTGTAAATGTGCTTTGGGGTATATTTTCTGACAAGTATACTTGCATTCGTTAAATCCATCACATGCAAAAAAGGAAAATTTACTATAATTATCTTTAGTTTTTATGATGGTAGTTTTTTATATGCTAATTTATGTTCATATAGAAGAATATATGCCGTAATTAATGGAATGTTTCTTATCTGATAGTCTGATACTAATTAAAATATGAAGAACCTCTTTTTGAGTAAGGGGGATTTTGTGGTAAGAAAAGTAGAATATAGATAAACTACAGCAAATTGTGACGATAATGTTTAATTATGAAGAGTATCTACTTTTTCTGTAATAACTTTAGTAATATTGGAAAGAGTATATGGAGAATAATAGTAACCATTTCGGGACTTACTCATATTATAGTCACTGACATTGTATTTATCATATGATAACAATTCAATTATTTTAGCTCATAATAGTAAATTAAATGCCCTTGTGAATTCAGCTGGTAGCTAATGCTTATTTATAATTATCGAACTATGATAAGCTCCCTAATAAAAACTATATACTAATATTAAATTATTTAGGAACAAATGAAATAAATAGATCTTCTAAAGAGGTCTTATTAGATACTTTTGGTCTAGATTTATTAAAATAATATTTTGATGCGTTATTTTATACGCATACACTTTTGTACAATATACATGTAATCAGTTAGTTATTCTATTATTGTTTGTAGTATAGAGGTGTATGGTATGACAACAGATGTTATTAAAGATGCTCTTGAAAGTGTAAAAAAAGAAGATCCTAAATTATACGAGGATGTAGTAGAGTATATTTCTTCCAATAAAAATAAAACTGGTGTTCATCCTGAAGGGGTGTATCATGAACACAATTGGCCTAATATTATAGGACCTATGCCTGGACCATTTCCACATCCACGGAAGCCATTTGAACAAAACCCATTTTGTGTATTCTGGCCATTGGCTGGTTTATATCTGTTCTATAAATTAGTTAGAAAGGTATGGCGATTATTACGAGGCAAGAATCAAAATATTTCTTTAGATGATATTATTAAGTATATGAATAATCATAAGTGATGTGTTATATGGGAGAGTAATAATGGGTTCAAGAAAGTTAAAATTAGGTGATATAGTTTATTGTCAACGCAGTACTATTTGGGGTGCAGATCTTTATCTACACTTTGGTGTATATGTTGGTAATAAGAAGATAATACACTATGTTAAAGATAAAAGTGCTAATGATGGGGTAGTTGCGGTTACGAGTATTGATGAATTTAGAAAAGGAGATACGTTGTATATTGCTGAGGAAGATACATTGACATCCTTATTTCAGGATAAAGGTCTGGAGAAAAAATTTTTTAGTGCTAAAGAAATAGTTCAACGTGCTAGAGAAAAAATTGGTGAAAGGAAATATAATTTATTATTTCATAATTGTGAGCATTTTGCTGTTTGGTGTAAAACTGGGTTAGAGGTATCTACACAGGCTAGTATTAGTGGTGTATTGATAAAGGGAATAGAGCCAGATGGAATTATTGCTGGGACTATTTTCAGATTGCTTAGAAATCATATTTGGCGCGTAGAGGCAGAGTATTAGTAGAACCATATGGAACTAGCGATACAGTAAAAGTATGTTGCTAGTTCTAACTTTCAAAAAATCAAAATATTTTAAAAATAATTATTGACACACACGGATACGTGTATTATAATTACATCATCAGGTGAAAGAAATCACCAACATGTAGAACAGAAAGACTTAGATTCTAACAGCAATCTTATACTTTACATAGTTTAATAGAGATGAGTATAGAATCTAGTATAATTTAATAGTTATCGTTCATAAACGATTCATAAGGTTAGACACAAGCAGCAATCTTCAGATTACATAACCCGAAAAAGTGATTTTGGAGACCTTTTGGTCTAGAGTATCGTGTCTAGTTAGCCTTAGCCTCAGCAAGGTTAGTAATTGTCTTGAACTTTGTATTGTAGCCGCTTACGGTTGTCGTGTTTATTTTGCTTTCAAAATTTACGTTGTGATAATCTGGAGCGGTTTTTTATATGCCAAGGAGATAGGAACTATGAATACATTTATGGACGCTTTAACGAAAAATGAAAAATCTTATACTGCAAATGATGGTACTGCATATCGTACGAGTGGTAGTAAATTAGTGGATCTCAATTTTTCTGTGCCTGCATTGCGCCAAGCGGCTGTTAATTTCTATGGTAAAGATGAACATAGTCGATACTTTTATGGTGAAGATTGGACTATGGATGCAGTGGATGCGTTACGTCTATTTATTACATCTTACGAGGAAGAGCCTATTTATACCATGAAATGGCTTATGTATGCCCGCCATATTAAGTTAGGACTTGGCGAGCGTGATGTATTTCGTATGATGCTTACAAAAGTCGGTGATTTGCATCCAGAGATGGCATTGCAATTCATCATCGGCACCGAGTTATGGAATTATGGTCGTTGGGATGATGTGCTACGCATCTTTTTTGATACAACGAGTGGCATTTTACATGATGGATTAGGGGAGCTAATTGCCAACCAGTTTAGACGTGATGTTATAGGCTGTGGACTTGGCGATTCCATTAGCTTGTTAGCTAAATGGATGCCGTCCAATAATACATCGTCTAAGCAAAAACGTTCTGAGGCGGTTATTTTACAATCCTTATTACATCTAAGTGCACGAGAGTACCGTAAAACTCTGTCTAGATTGCGCGAATATCTAGCGGTGGTAGACCGCAAGGCTTCTCTTAACCAATGGAACGATATTAATTATAATCATGTACCATCTAAGGCGAATCTTAAATATCGTAATGCCTTTTTAAAACATGATGAAGAACGCCGCCAGGCGTATCTTACATCATTAGAAAAGGGAGACGACTCAGTTAAGATTAATGCGAATTCTATGTTCTTGTATGATATCGTGCAAACCTACGTAAAGGCGGATAGTGGCTGGGATAGTAGTCTAAATCCATATGACGAAACGCTAGAGCAATTATGGTATGCCCAAGAACCACCTAAGGATTATGACGATATCTTAGTTATACGCGACGGGTCTGGATCTATGGGGCAACAACTATCTGGTAATAGTTCCGTTACCGCACTTAGCGTAGCAGATTCGATTGCATTGTATTGTGCACAGCATAACAAGAATGAATCTTTTAAAAATCGATTCATCACCTTTAGCAATCGCCCTCAGATGGTAGATATTTCGATGTGTGAAACTTTGCGAGATAAGCTTAGACGATTGCATCGCTTTGACGATTACAGCAATACGGATATAGAGGCAACATTTGACTTAATTCTAGATACAGCTGTTAAAAATCATCTGCGTCAAGACGAGTTACCTTCAGCGTGCCTTATTATTTCTGATATGCAGTTTGATCAAGCTACTCTGCATGAAGATAACACTACCGTTATTGAATCGTGTCGCCGGAAGTTTGAAGCCCTTGGGTATACTTTGCCACGGTTAATTTTCTGGAATGTATCTGTCTATGCACATAATACTATTCCTGTACAAATGCACCCAAGCGGTGTTATCCTCGTATCTGGTTTCTCGAAAGCAATCGTAGATATGGTGGTATCTAGAGAACTCAATCCTGAAACGGCACTCAAAGCTGAGCTAGATGCAAAGTGTAGTATTGTAGATACAGTCCTGCAAGACTATGTAAAGGTAGCGTAATATTTATATAATCTTGTTCTATAAGGTTCTTATTAGTCTAGCTTTGACTAGTAGGACCTTATTTTTGTACACATAATTTGTGCTATAATGAAGAGTAGGTTTTATATGGTAACAATCATTTTATATACGAGGAATTATATATGGCAATTAGCAAAGAGATACAAAAATCAAGCGAAATGAAATTTGATGGTAAACTAATTAAAGTTACTTATGATATAGCTGATGTTAATGGTAATGAAGCGTGGCGAGAGGTAGTTCATCATCCTGGTGCTACAGCGATTGTAGTTGTTACGGAAGATAATAAAATTGTAATGGAGCGCCAATTCCGTTATGCTCTGCAACAGCCTTTGCTTGAAATCCCAGCAGGTAAATTGGATCCTAATGAGGAGCCTCTAACTTGTGCTAAACGTGAGTTAGCAGAGGAGACCGGGTATCGTGCTAACGAGTGGATTCCATTAGGGACTATTGCAACAAGCCCTGGATTCTGTAATGAAGTATTACATTTATATTTAGCGAAAGATCTCACTATGGGTGAAACTAATTGGGATCCCGACGAATATGTAGAGCTAGAGTACTTTACATTACCTGAATTATTAGAGGCTATTAAGAGTGAGCAAATTAAGGATAGTAAATCTTTGGCAGCCCTTATGCTTGCTATGCCTTATCTTAAGTAGTACTTTATTTTCATAATTATATATAGTATAATTAACACATAAAGAGAGCCAAATAACGTGCCGTTAGCGTTAGGCTCATCTAAAATAGGGAAATTTGATGATGCCTAACGTGTTGAGGTGGTAGGATACCTCATACGTTAGGCGTTTTCATTATTATTTACGGCTATTAAAAAATATCGTAATCATAATAGTAATGATTGCTACTATGAGCATAGAAAAATCTATCATTATAGATAGCGATTCATATGTTGTCATAGCATCACCTCCTTACGGAGATGAACCTAACTCACGTTATTTGACCCTTAAAGGTAGTATAGCATGGATTATTCTGCTTGAGTATTACATTAGGAGTACTTATGTATAAAAGAATTATTTTATTAGTTATGGACTCTGTTGGTATCGGTCACGCTGCTGATGCTGCAAAATTTGGTGATGAAGGTTCTAATACTTTGGGCCATATTGAATCAACGGCTGGTCAGATTCATTGTCCTAATTTAAAATCTATTGGCTTAGGTCGCATTGCTGATATTTCTGATACTGGTGAAAGCATCAAAGGTGCTTTTGGCCGCATGGCTGAGCTCAGTACTGGTAAAGATACGACTAGTGGTCATTGGGAGATGATGGGGCATCCCGTTACCGTTCCATTCCCAACTTTTTATGAAGGTTTTCCAAAAGAATTGATGGATACTTTCACAAAAGAAACGGGCTATGGTTATTTAGGTAATGAAGTCGCATCTGGTACAGAAATTATTGAGCGTCTAGGAGCAGAGCATATCAAAACAGGTAAGCCTATTGTATATACCTCGGCAGATTCTGTATTCCAAATTGCCGCTCATGAAGATGTGATTCCTATCGATGAATTATACCGTATTTGCCAAATTACCCGTGATAAGGTGTGCATCGGTGATTACTATGTAGGCCGTATCATCGCACGTCCTTTCGTAGGTGAACTAGGTAGTTTTGTTCGCTCCTCTAATCGTCACGATTATAGTCGCATGCCTGAGAAAAAGATGGTACCTCAAGAGTTACAAGATGCAAACATTCCAACTGTCGCTGTCGGTAAAATTGGAGATATTTATGCTCATGTAGGATGGGATGAAAGCTATCCAACAAAGACTAATTCCCATGGCATGAATATGGTTCCATACTTACTTGGTTCCTCCTTTGAGCGTGGTTTAATGATGGTTAACCTCGTTGAATTTGATAGCTTATATGGTCATCGCAGAAATGTAGAAGGATACAAACGAGCTATTGAGGACTTTGATTACCAGCTAGGCGGCTTATTACAATTACTGAATGATGACGATTTACTACTCATCACCGCTGACCATGGTAATGACCCAACTTGGAATGGAACCGATCATACTCGTGAATTAGTACCAATTCTTGGTTATAGTCCACGTATTGATGGACCAATAGACCTTGGTGATAGAAAAAGCTTTGCTGATATTGGGGAAACTATATTAGAAAACTTTAGTCTAAAACAATGGGGCATTGGAACATCGTTCTTAGATAAACTTAGTAAATAATTTTCTAATATGTTTTTTGTACTTTTAGATTCAGAATCTATATTACTAGCTATGTACGACACTGATATTATTTAAAATAACAAATTAATATACTATATATGAGATACTACCAGTTAAAAATAAACAGTTTTAACTGGTAGTATCTTTAAATGCAGATATGATGGTAGCCATTGAACGTATTCGTGAAATTGGTGGGGGCTATGTTATTACAAGTGAAGGTAAAGTCGTAGAAGAATTAGCCCTCGAAGTAATGGGGTTAATTACAAATTGACCACACAAATTACTACCACTGGTGTAATGGAGTTTTAGTATTTAGTGTAAGAAAAATATAATAGAAAAAGAGGTTGTAACTAGAATGCGATTAAATCACATTTTGTTGCAACCTCTTTTGGTTTTATTACAGGATATTTCTAGAAAAGATATGATTATTTTATTATAGTAAACCCTTATTTTCCATCATTTCTTTTATATTTAGTAAGGTGGATTTGCAAACTGCATCATATTCTAGTGTACTCAAGAAATCTGCAAATTTTCTATCATCTTCGTTTTTACAGTTTTCATAAGGAATTTTACCATTTTGTTGATATGGTTCTAGAATTCGATTTCGCCGGTGCTTCCAAGTATTATAATAAGGCCCTTTAAATTTTGTCATAAAGCCATTGCTATCGACTAATACAAAGCCTTCAGATTCATGATGTGAGTTGAGTTCTTTATTTAAAATGTTTGTCAGTTCGTCCATAGTATTAACTTGTTGAATTGTTTTTACAATAGATATCAACTGTGTATCATATTTCTTAAGGATGGAGTCTAGTTCTGCTAGCCTCTCCCTAGAGAAAGATACATCAATATGTTTACCATTTACATCTAACGTATTTTGAATCATATCAAGTACATAAAGCTGATCTTGGTCATATTTTATAATATGTGTATCTTCTTGGCTGATGACTTCAAACATCATAGAACAGCAATTACGTTTTAATAATTCTTTGATTTCTTCTTGTAGACTTGTAGGTAATTTTTGGAATAAAATTTTAAATAAATCTACGTGCATACCTTCTGTAGTAGATTTAGAAGCAAATACTAACTCATCATTAATGACACCAAGAATAGCGAGGTATCCATTTTCTTTAGTTCGAATTTCTACAGGGAAGGAGAGAGTGTTAGCTAAATTATTTAACTCAGTTTCTGGTCGTTCATTGAGATTAAAGAATTTATTATAACTACGTAATTTTACATCTCCTGTCATACGATCAACAAATAATCCCCGAGCTTGTACTGTATTTTCATTCCATAATCGTTTGTGGAATACACGTGAGGTAAAGTTCAGAGAATATAGGTTAGGAGAGCATTTTTTCACTTTTACTAATTTAGAATTACCCAAAATATTAATATCTTCATTTTGCGTGAAGATGACATGTTGTGTCATGTTTTGGTATTCATGGCGCATGTAATCTTTATCGTACACATCATTTTTAATACCATTTTTAGTAAAAGCATCTGCAGTAATATCAATGTATTTGAGTTCTCCACCAAACTCTACTTCTCCTTCTAAACAGAAGGAATATTTACCATCTGGAACACCGCGATGACCATGAATTTGAATAAAGTTCTGACACATACCTTTTTCGTAATTATTATCATATATTTTAGCAATATCTGTTTCGTAAGCTCCAAAACCATTTATAAAGGTAGAGGTAGCTATAAAGGTCATGTTAGGTACATAGGAAAGACCAGCATGGGATACTAAATATTTTTTGCCATGAAAGCTGAAAGGATAGCATTGACGAAGTGATTTATAAAAGAGGCGTAATTCTCGTTGAAGTGATTCTACATCTTTTTTTGTCATATCTTTTACGATAGGTGCCACTACTTCTTTCATAAATCGTTTGGAATGATCTAAGTTTGTATTGAATGCAAAGTTTGCAATATGTCGTTCGTGATTGCCTTCTAACATAATCGTATTTGGTAATGTGCTGAGGCGCATCATTTCATATATCATTTCTTTATTTTCAATACCGCGCTCCAAATAGTCGCCACAAAAGATATAAAGTGTTTTTTCATCCCATGGAGTGATAGCTTGTTGTAATGCCGTGTAACAGCCGTGAATATCACCGATGATACGTACTCGTTCATATCGATTCGTTAAATTTACAGTAAAGTAATTGTTGATTTCATCGATAGAATTTATTTTCCTACAAAACTTTGGTAATGTAGTTGTTTTAATCATCTTGTGCATGCGGTGTATAACTTGCTCAGGCACTCGTTTGTAATCTGTTCGTGTAGCATTACGAGCTAAACATTCTTCTAATGATGTATCTGGTTCGTAGTAATATACAGTATATTTATATTTGTTAAGCAATTCTTTATATGCATTAACAGATTTAGATGTAGTGTGGGTAGCATCTAAAACGACAAAGTCGCCATTGCTCATTCGTTTCTCTAAGCAATCTAGTAGGAGTTCCCAGGCCGGACCATTATCCTCTTGTGAAATATACCAGCCGTTTTCACCAAGGGAAGGGCTGCGTAATAGCATACGGAAATGATCGGCTTCTAAGGTGTAAGCCTCAAGATTGTTGTCACGAATCCACTGAGACTTACCACTAGCAGGAGCACCACGCATTAATAATAGTGTTCTCATAGTAATAGTCCTCTAATCTGCCCATAGGGCGTAATAAAATATAACTGTATAAAAAACGAAACAATTGTTATATAAAAAATGAAAAAGGGCATAAAAAAACAGCCTCAACGGAAATCCGAGAGACTGTCTTACTTGCTTTTAAAATTATAAAGCGTTTACTTTAGCTGCAAGGTTGGATTTTTTGCGAGCTGCAGTGTTTTTATGAAGTACACCTTTGGAGGCTGCTTTATCAATTACGCTAGTAGCATGAACAAGTGCTTGTTTTGCTTCTTCTACTGCGCCTGCTTGAACAGCTTCTACGGTTTTACGACTTGCTGTACGGATTTGAGATTTTACAGCGGCGTTTTTCGCACGACGTTCAGCATCCGTTTTTACGCTTCTAATACTGGATTTAATGTTTGGCAATTGAGTCACCTCCTTAAAAATCGTTTCTTATACCTGAATGATTATATCATACCACATATTGATACGCAAGGACTTTTCAGCCCAATATTTTCCTTATTAGTATGAAGTATAAAACATTTTCTACTGTTTATTAACTATACCATATAAGCGTATTTTATGAAATCAAGATTATTAATATATTTGCTAGTGTTGTAATTAGTTATTTATTTTGATTTTAAAAGTTCGTTAGCTCCATTATGTTATAATAAAGGATAGAATTAAGCGAGGTGTATTATGAAAAAATTAATGATTATAGATGGCAGTAGTTTGTTATTCCGTGCATTTTTTGCGTTACCACCGTTGAAGTCTGCTTTGGGGACTCCAACGAATGCGGTGTATGGTTTTTTAACTATGCTCATCAAATTGTATGAAGAAATTAATCCTGATTATATTGCTGTAGCTTTTGATAAAGGTCGTCAGACGTTCCGTACTGAAATGTACAGCGAATATAAAGGCAATCGTCCAGATGCACCAGAGGATTTACGCCCTCAATTTAGTCTTATTCAAGATGTATTAAAAGCCTTAGGTATTTGTGTTATTGAAGAAGAAGGCTTTGAAGGGGACGATATTCTAGGATCTTTAAGTAAGAAATTTGGTACACCAGAGATGGCTGTTCAAATTATTACTGGTGACCGCGATAATCTGCAGCTCGTTACAGAGCATAGTCACGTGTTCTTAACTAAAAAAGGTATTTCTGACATGTTAGAGGTTACGCTTGATAACATGGAAGAACTTTATGGCTATGGTCCTGATAAGGTTATCGAAATGAAAGCCCTTATGGGTGACTCCTCTGATAATATTCCGGGCGTACCAGGTGTAGGTGAAAAAACGGCCCTTAAATTGATTACAGAATACGGTAATCTTGAGTCCGTATATGACCATATCGAAGATATTTCCGGTAAGAAATTAAAAGAGCGACTCGTAGAAAATAAAGACTTAGCGTTTTTATCTCGTGAATTGGCAACCATTAAGACAGATATGGATTTATCTTATAAGGTTGAAGATTTTGTACAAAATTTCCATACCTCTGAAGTACAGCCTTTATTCGAAACCTTGGGATTTACTAAATTAACGCCTCGTATCGTACAAGTGATGGGCGGAGAGGAAGCCGATTTTGGTGATCCTGGTTCTTTATTTGCTCCACAAGAGGAAATTTCTCTAGATGATTTAGCAGATGCTAAGGCTTTAACCTCTGAGTTCTATACAGATAAAACGGTGGCAATACATGTTGTATTAGATGGTAAAACTCCATTTAGAACAGTAACGAATGCGTATTTATCTAATGGTGATACTATTGTAAAAACAGATGATACTAAAGCTATATTAGCTGTTTTACAAGGTGCAAATGCTATCGTTACTACTCAAACTAAAGAAATTATTGAAGCCTTTGGTGAAGATGCGCCAGCTGAGATTTCTTTATTTAATGATGATAAAACGGCTCGTGTTCATGATATGTCCCTTCTTGCGTACTTGTTAGATCCTACGCGTACTAACTATGGTTATCTATATTTAACGGAACGTTTCTCCGTGCCAAGTATTGCTAGTGGTAGTGTAGATGTAGAATGCGTGTCCATGGCGAAAGCTTTACTTGCTATGAACGAAGTAGCTTGTGAATCTGCACGCCGTGAAGAGCTTTGGTCTCTATATGAAACAATTGAGTTGCCATTGATTCATACTTTAGTAGTAATGGAGAAAAATGGTATTTACATTGATACAGAAAAATTAGCTGAAACTACGGCTCGTTTTAAAGAGGAACTTGCGCAAGTACAGCAAGAGATTTACGATATCGCAGGGGAAACTTTCAACATTAACTCGCCTAAACAATTGGGTGTTATCTTGTTTGAAAAGATGAACTTGCCAATCATTAAGAAAACTAAGACTGGCTATTCCACTGATGCAGAAGTACTTGATATGCTTCGTCATGAAAGTCCGATTGTAGAGAAAATCTTGGCTTACCGTTCTGTAGCTAAGCTAGTATCTACGTATTGTGAAGGATTGGCCGTTCTTATTAATGATAAGACTAAACGCATTCACACTACCTTTAATCAAATGGTTACGGCTACAGGTCGTTTGAGCTCCTCTGATCCAAACTTACAAAATATTCCTGTCCGTACTGAAAAGGGTAGAGAAATTCGTGCTTTATTCTACCCAGGTGCAGGTTTCGATACCTTGGTGAGTGCCGATTACTCTCAAATTGAGTTGCGCATTTTAGCTCACTTGTCCGGCGATGAAGCATTAATTAAAGCCTTCGTAGAAGGCAAGGATATTCACCGTTTTACTGCGGCGGAGGTACTAGGAAAATCTCAAGAGGACGTTACGAGTGAAGAGCGTTCCCATGCAAAGGCGATTAACTTTGGTATCATTTACGGTATTTCTGACTTTGGCTTGTCTCGTGACCTTGGTATTACACGTGGTGAAGCTAAAAACTATATTGATCTATATTTTAGTCGTTATCCGAAGGTTAAAGAGTATATGGATCGCATGGTGCAAGAGGCTCATGAATCTGGTAAGGTTCGCACTATGTTCGGCCGTCAACGTGAATTGCCTGATATTAACAGCCGTAACTTTAACCGTCGCTCTTTTGCAGAACGTACGGCAATGAACACACCAATTCAAGGTACTGCGGCAGATATTATTAAGTTGGCTATGAACCAAGTAGAGCAAAAGCTAGAAGAAGGAAACTTTACATCTCGTCTTTTATTACAGGTACATGACGAACTTGTATTAGAAGTGGTGAACTCTGAATTAGAAGCAGTAGAAGAATTACTGCGTTCTACAATGCAATCCGTAGTAGAATTGCAGGTTCCTCTAATTGTCGATGTACATCATGCGGAAAATTGGGCGTTAGTTAAATAATAGTTTCTTAATATTAGTTTATTAAAAATAGAAGGTATATATGTTTAAAATAGGATTAACTGGTGGTATTGCATCGGGCAAGAGTACAGTCCTTACCTATTTTAAGGACAAAGGAATACCTTATATCGATGCAGATATCGTCGCTCGTGAGGTGGTAGAGCCTGGTACTGAAGGTTTAGAAGCAATTGTAGATGGCTTTGGTTCTAATGTATTGCATGATGATGGTACATTAAATCGTGAAGCACTGGGCGCTATTGTCTTTCATAATGAAGAAAAGCGCCGACAGCTAAATGACTGTTTGAAAGAACACATTCGAAATCGGATTATGGAACTTACAGCTCATTATGAGTCGAATCGTACAGCTGTTTTAATCTATGACATTCCCTTACTCATAGAAGGTGAATGGTATACCATGATGGATGAGGTGTGGCTCGTTAATGTAAACGAACTAACTCAAATAGAACGCTTGATGAGTCGTAATGGCTTTTCTAAAGAGGATGCTCTAGCTCGTATTAAGAGTCAAATGCGACTCGACGACAAACGATCTTTTGCAGATCTAATCATTGATAATAATGGTACGCCACAGGCTTTGACCGCACAATTAGATACAATTTGGAGTGAGCGTCTAGAGCCGCTTTTACAAAAAACTCAATAATAACAATAGATGTGTCAAAATTGGTATATAAAAAATAGTATTAAATGGTATAATAAGCCCATGTAATTTAGTATCATATTGTCTATCATTTTCTTATATGCTAGATAATGGTAAATGTTATAGTAATTATATGTAGAAAGGGGGATATATGAAACGTGCAACGGCAACGGCGCTGTCTTGCGTCGTACTTGGATGGTTTTATTTTACACATCTAGATGATCCTTTGGCGCGTCAAACCGCGTATCCCTTTAACTATAGAGATGTAGTGATGGCTGCCGCTGAGAAAGAGCAAGTGCCTCCATCCTTGGTGGCTAGTGTAATCTTGGCTGAAAGTAAATACAAGAACACGGCTGAGTCTGAAACAGGTGCTCTTGGGTTAATGCAACTCATGCCTGATACGGCTCGTTGGGTAGCACAACAAGTTGGCCATGGCAATTATACAGATCGCCAATTAAAAGAACCTACCACTAATATTGAGTTAGGCACTTGGTACTTAGGTTATTTATTAAAGGAATTTAATGGTGACGAAGTACAAGCATTAGCTGCTTATAATGCAGGTCGTGGCCATGTGGAATCTTGGCTTCAGGAGAATAAGTGGAATGGTATGGCTGATACAATTCCGTTTCCTGAGACGCGTAGCTATGTAAAGGCTGTTTTACAGTATCAAGAAAGATATGAGGCATTGTATGGAAACGATCATTGAAGCTTGTAAAGGCTTAGACTATTCATGGTTGCCTCAAAGTGTTGAAGGTTTTACTTTAGTTACATCTAGTGATAGTGACTATACAGAGTTAACTAATCGTATTGAAAGTGGAGAAGAGGTTTTACGAGTACCTATTTTCCATTATCAAAATGACTTAGGTTGGCGTTGGTGTGCATTATACGATAAAGAGGTAGAGGATTATACGGTACATATTGAGATGCCTTTGTTTTCCTTTGTGGATATTTCCTTTGTAAGAGCTGATTTAGAATCCTTTTGGAACGGTCTTAAGGAACGATGTGTGAAGGGCTTAACGAATATGTTAATCGAACCATCTAATAATTTTACCTTTACTTATCGTCGCAGAGGGATTTCTACATGGGACTTCTCCGAGGTTATGCCTAAACAGTTAGAAGGTTTTGTACGCGATATTGATCCTGCTCACGGGATTCGCATGATTAATGGTTCTTTTATCATTGGTGAATACCGTAAAATGGATGAATGTACAGGTTTATTATTATATTATAATGAGTTGCGCGATGAATATTTTGCAGAACTCCGCTATAAAAGCTATCCAGAAATCGACCATAATTTAGACGCTAAAAATCTAGATGGTTTAGCTGACGTGTTGCGTGAACATTTAGGCCCTATATTAAAAGGCTTAAATGACCGTGTTGATTAATTAGGATAGATTTGACTATGCTGTTATCGTAGTCATTTTCGAGTTTTATAAAATGACTTATGTGGTATTGATTTCTTAAATGCCCATTAGAAAGCGTAGAATTTGTATATACACCGTAAATGTGATATACTATATATGACTTTTATATAAATCTTTTAAAAGAGTGGGCTTATGTCCACTCTTTCATTTATGATTAGCCTAATTTTAAGGTGAATGAATCAAGAGATATATACAAGATGTTGTAATGAAGGAGGCGATGGCTATGAAGAGAGAAGCAGTGGAGGAATTTGTATCCTCTGTAGTTGAAGGTATAATAGCCGGCACCGATATGGAACTCGTTGATGTAGACTATGTGCGCGAACGCGATTGGTATTTGCGCGTCTATCTCGACAAACCAGGTGGTGTAGATTTGGATGATTGTCAGTTGGTGAGCGAAAAATTAAGTGCTGTCCTCGACGAAAAAGATCCAATTACGGAAAACTATTTATTGGAAGTATCTTCTCCAGGCTTAGATCGAGTTCTTAAGAAGGATAAGGATTTGATTCGCTATAATGGCCGTGACGTAGATATTCAGTTATTTAAACCTGTTAATGGCAGTAAGCAATTTACTGGTGCCTTACAAGGTTTTACGGATACAACTATCGACTTTACTATTAATGGTGAAAGCATGACATTTGAACGTTCTGCTATTGCACAAATTCGATTACATCTTGATTTTTAATATATGGAGGCATACGAGTGAGTCAAGAATTAATTCAAGCGGTAATGGTACTTACAAAGCAAAAAGGTTTTGCTCCTGAGGTTATCTTTGAATCCTTAGAGGCTGCATTATTGCAAGCATATCGCAAAGAACCAACATCTAACCCAGATGCGTACGTTGTGATTGACCGCGAAACAGGCGTTTATAAAGTAATGGCAAAAAAACAAGTAGTAGAAACTGTGGAATTACCTGAAACAGAAATCAGCTTGCTTGATGCTCGCAAAAAAGATAAACGTTTTGAGATTGGTGACGTAGTAGAAGTAGATGTAACTCCTGCCAACTTTGGTCGTAGCGCTGCCCATACTGCAAAACAAATGCTAATTCAACGTTTGAAAGAGGCTGAGCGCAGCGTAGTATACGAAGAATACTATAGCCGTGAAGGTGATATCATCACTGGCGTCATTACTCGCGTAGAAGGTAAAAACGTATTTATTGATCTTGGTAAAACAGAAGCAATCTTACCACCAACAGAGCAAATTGCTACTGAAACATATCGTGAAGGGGACCGCATTAAGTGCTATATCGTAGAGGTTAAGAAAACTACGAAAGGCCCTCAAATCATGATTTCCCGTACACATCCAGGCTTATTAAAACGTCTCTTTGAATTAGAAGTGCCAGAAATCTTTGAAGGCGTAGTAGAGCTTAAATCTGTAGCTCGTGAGCCAGGTATGCGCTCTAAAATCGCCGTATATAGCCGCGATGAAAATGTTGATCCTGTAGGTGCTTGCGTAGGTCCTAAAGGTCAACGTGTACAACATATCGTTGATGAATTACACGATGAAAAAATTGACATTGTTAAATGGGATGAAGATCCAGCAATTTACATTGCTAACTCCTTAAGCCCGGCAAAGGTTATATCTGTAGATGTAAGTGAAGAAGAAAAATCTTCTTACGTAGTAGTACCTGACTACCAATTATCTTTAGCGATTGGTAAAGCTGGTCAAAATGCTCGTTTAGCGGCGAAGTTAACAAACTGGAAAATCGATATTAAAAGCGAAACTCAAGCTGCTGAAGAACCTTTCACAGGTTTTGGCAACGCTGAGGAAGGTGAATAGTCATGAAACCGAAATCCCAACCTATGCGAACTTGTGTAGGATGTGGTGAGCCTAAGGCTAAACGCGAATTGATTCGAGTAGCTTTGAGCCCAGACGGTAACATCAGTATTGATCGCACTGGTAAAGCACCAGGACGTGGAGCCTATCTATGTGAATCCATGTCGTGCTTTGAGCAAGCCTATAAGGCAAAACGATTAGAACGGTCATTAAAGCATGGTGTATCGAAAGAGATATACGAAGCATTACAACGTGATTTACAAGAGAATGAGTAATCACTGATATACATGAATGAAGATAAAATTTTGAATCTCTTAGGTCTAGCACAACGAGCAGGCAAAGTTATTTCCGGTGATTTCATCGTAGAAAAGGCTATAAAGAGAAAGGAACCGAAATTGGTACTTCTCGCTGGTGACTGTGCAGCCAACAATGAAAAGAAATATACTCAATTAGCAGAGACACATCAGATTCCACTTCATAGTATTGCCAATAAAGAGGCGTTAGGAACGGCTATTGGTAAAGAAGTTAGGGTAGTAGTTGCCGTACTAGATGATGGATTTGCAAAGGCAATATTAAAAGAGATTGATCGATAATAAGGGGGTATGTAGATGTCCAAAAAGCGCGTCCATGAAATCGCCAAAGAGTTCGGCGTAGAAAGTAAGCAGGTTATTTCTATTTTGCAACAACATAATGTAAATGTTACGAAAGCAGTTAATTCTGTAGATGATTCCGGTTATGAAATTGTAAAAAAACAATTGAGTAAGAAATCTGAAGCACCTAAAGTAGCACAAAAAACAGAACAAAAAGTAGAACAAAAATCTGCTCCAACTGCAGCTCATAAACAAGAAGCTGCACCACATAAACAACAACATCCAAATCGTTCTAAGGAACAGAAAAAGGATAATCGTAAACAAGGTGGTCAAAAACAAGACGATCAATCTAAACAAAACGACCACAAAAAAGGCAATGTACGTCACGTACAAATTTCTGAGCCTACACGTAAATCCGATGGTAACCAACATGGTGGTGACCGCGCTAATAACCGCCCTAATAACAATAATAACCGCAATAATGACAACCGCAATAATAACGGTCGTCCTAATGATGCGCGTAATAATGACAATCGTAATAACGATAACCGTAATAGCGACAACCGCAACAACGATAATCGCAATTCTAATAACAATGATCGCCGTAACAAGAAGAATAAAAAAGGTGGCAACAATCGCCCTCAATCCTTGTTATCTACATCTATGCAAAAGAAAAAGAATCGCGTAAAACATCGTAATGAACAGTACTTACAACAAAAAGCTGAGGCTGAACGTAAGGCTGAAGCAGCGATTGCCACAGAAATTGAATTGTCTGGTTCTTTAACTGTCAAAGAACTAGCTGAAAAAATGGGCCGAGAAGTATCTGAAATTATCAAAAAATTGATGCTTTTAGGTGTAATGGCAAGTATTAACCAAGAGGTTGATGTTGATACAGCTACAATCGTAGCAGAAGAATTTGGTGTAACTGTAACTGAAGTAGAACCTGAAGAGGATCCTACTGATATTATCGAAATTGAAGATGCACCAGAAACATTAAAACCTCGTCCACCAGTAGTTACTATCATGGGTCACGTTGACCATGGTAAAACATCCTTATTGGACGTAATTCGTCAAACTAACGTAACAGCTGGTGAAGCTGGCGGTATTACTCAACATATCGGTGCTTACCAAGTTCGTTATAACGACAATAAAATCACATTCCTTGATACTCCTGGCCATGAAGCGTTTACAGCTATGCGTCTTCGCGGTGCTAAATCTACAGATATCGCAGTTCTCGTTGTAGCTGCTGATGATGGTGTAATGCCGCAAACTATCGAGGCTATTAACCATGCAAAATCTGCAGACGTACCTATTATCGTAGCTATTAATAAAATGGATAAACCAGGTGCTAACCCAGACCATGTTAAACAACAATTGTCTGAACATGGCCTTTTACCAGAAGAATGGGGCGGCGATGTAATCATGGTTCCTGTATCTGCTAAACAAAAACAAGGTATCGACGACTTGCTCGAAAATATCTTGCTCGTAGCAGAGGTTATGGAATTGAAAGCGAACCCTAACCGTAAAGCTTATGGCGTAGTTATCGAGGCTCAACTTGATAAAGGCCGTGGTGCTGTATGTACCGTATTAGTACAAAAGGGTTCCCTCCGTGTAGGTGACACAGTACTTGCTGGTACTGCATACGGTAAAGTTCGTGCTATGACAAATGAACGTGGTGAAAAAGTAAAAGTAGCTCGTCCATCTATGCCAGTAGAAATCTTAGGTTTCTCCGAAGTTCCACAAGCTGGTGAAATCATCAATGGTATGGATGATAACGAAGCACGTGCAATCGCTGAAAAGCGTATTGCAAAACAACGCGTTCAAGAATTACAAGCAACTCACAAAGTTACATTGGATGATATTTTTAACCAAATTCAACAAGGTGAGTTAAAAGACCTTAACATCATCATCAAAGCTGACGTTCAAGGTTCTGTAGAAGCATTGCGTCAATCTTTAGAAGGTATTAAAAACCCTGAAGTTCGTATTGTTATCGTCCATGCTGCAGTAGGTGCTATCAACGAATCCGATATCATGTTGGCTTCTGCATCTAATGCAATCGTAATGGGCTTCAACGTACGTCCTGATGCTAATGTTCGCCGCGCTGCGGAAAATGAAAAAGTTGACCTTCGTACATATCGCGTAATCTATGATGCTATCAACGATGTTGAGTCTGCTATGCGTGGTATGTTAGCACCTCAATTCAAAGAGGTTATCGTTGGTCGTGCTGAAGTACGTCAAGTAATCTCTACACCTAAAGCAATTGTTGCTGGTTCTTATGTAACTGAAGGTCGTATTACTAACGACTCTGAAGTACGTTTGATCCGTGATGGCATCGTCGTATTTGAAGGTAAGGTTGACTCCTTACGCCGCTTCAAAGACGAAGTGAAAGAGGTTAAAACATCCTTCGAATGTGGTATTTCCTTGGAAGGTTACCGCGATGTGAAGGAAGGCGACGTTATCGAAGCATACTTAATGGAAGAAATTGCACCTCAATTCTAGGAGGTTTATATGAGTGACGTTCGTGTCAGAAAATTACAAGAATTTATCAAACAAGAGGTAAGTCAAATGTTGATGCGCGGGTTGAAGGACCCTCGCATCGGCTTTACTACGATCACTGATGTTCATGTAACAGGTGATTTACGAGAAGCTACGATTTATGTTTCCTTGTTTGGTTCTGATAAGGAAAAACAAGATACCCTTATCGCATTAAAGCATGCAGCTGGCCATATTCGTACTGAGCTTGGCAAAGTACTTAAATTGCGCCACATTCCGTCTATCACGTTTGATAAGGATACGTCTTTAGACTATAGCATGCACATCGAATCCCTTTTGAATGAAATCAAAAAGGACGAAGAAACAAATTAACACAAAGGATACAGAACATGAGTAAGATTACTATTAATCAATTACATATGGCTCTGTGTGAAGCTAATTCTATTATGCTAACCGTCCATGTTAGACCTGATGGCGATGCTATCGGGTCCATGGTGGCCTTTTACGAAGCCCTTATAGGGCAAGGTAAAACTGTATATATGGTAGTGGATGATGTAGTTCCTGAGAAGTACTCATTCTTACGATATACGGACCACATCCATGATGTAGCGTATTTTGAAACTCATCCAGTTGATATTGATATGCTAATGGTATTGGATGCTAGCACGTATGAGCGAATTGGCAAAGTAGGTGCACTCTGGAGTGCACCTATTTTTAATATAGACCACCATATTTCTAATACAGAATTTGCTGATCATCTATATTTAAAGCCTGACTTTGCTGCTACTGGTGAAATCGTTACCGATTTATGTACAAAATGGAATTGGCCTATCACTGAGTCGATGGGCACCGCATTATATATGGCGATTGCTACAGATTGTGGGTTCTTTAAATTTAGTAACACTACAGCCAATACCCTTGAAATGGCTGCTAAATGTATAGCAGCAGGGGCTAGACCAAATGTTATTTCTGAAACAATTGAGGCCGTATCTGCTAGTCGCCTTGAATTAACTAAACAAGTCATGCAAACTATTGAGTTCCACAAGAATAATACGGTAGCAACCATTGATTTAAATCGAGAAGCTATGAATATTCTTGGCGATGATACAGATGGTTTTGTAGATATTATTAGAAACGTCGATACTGTTGATGTAGCAATTTTATTAAAAGCAGAAGCCGACGATAGAACTCGCGTAAGTTTACGTTCTAAAGGGATTGACGTGAACGCAGTGGCCAGTCACTTTGGTGGCGGCGGTCATATTCGCGCTTCTGGTTGCACTATTAATCTACCGTTAGAAGAGGCAAAACAAGCTCTCATTGAGGTAATTAAGTAATGGATGGCATTTTACCATTTTTAAAACCGCCTGGCATTACGAGTCACGATGCGGTAGCTATATGTCGTCGTATTCTAAAAGAAAAGCGCATAGGTCATAGTGGTACACTAGATCCAATGGCGTATGGTGTATTACCTATATTTCTTGGGAAGGCTACGCGTCTCATTGAGTACACGGATGGCTTTGATAAAACCTATGTAGCGGAATGTAAATTGGGAACTTTTACAGATACTGAAGATAGTTCTGGACAAGCTGTATTACCTGATTCGGATATGGTATTGCGTGATGGTGTTGTACTGAATGAATCTATTCAGTCCTCTGAAATCTCAGAGGATATGGTTAAACCAACTTTTGCAGAAGTGGTTAATACTTTGAATACCTTTGTAGGTGTTCAAAATCAACGACCTTCTAAATATTCGGCCATTAAAGTAAACGGTATTCGTGCTTATGAATATGCCCGTAAAGGGATTCCTGTAGAGTTGCCATTACGTCAAATTCATATTAAACATATTGACTTAATAGCTTATGGATTCCCATATTTTACGGTTCGCGTAACTTGCTCAGGTGGCACCTATATTCGTTCGTTATTACGAGATATTTGCATTTCTTTGGGTATACCTGGAACCATGACATCTTTGGCGCGTACTCAAGTAGGTCCTTTTGATATTGGCTCTGCCAAAATGGCGGAAGAGTTAATGTTACATGGTGAAAGCCTATTACTACCAACGGATATGGCGGTTTCTCATCTTTCACAAGTGACTGTAAATAGTGTACAATTAAAGATGATGGTACAAGGTAAGGAATTACCTATTAGTAGTGAATTTTCTTTCACTGAGCCTGATAATTTATATAGAGCCTATGGACCACATGGTTTCATCGGCGTTATAAAACGAACAAACCACTCATTAAAGGTGGAAAAAAATATTTTTATTGAAGGATAAGTATGAAACAAATACATTCGTTTGATGAACTACGTCAAATCAAAGATACAAAAGTATATGCCCTTGGTACCTTTGATGGCATTCATCGAGGTCATCAACGAGTTATACGTAAGGCTGTTGAGGAGGCTGCATCTGTTAATGGTGTTAGTATCATCATAACCTTTGAACATCATCCGTTGACGATACTACATCCGGAACGAGTACCTAAACGGTTGATTCAAGAAGACATTATGAATACAGTCATTGAAAGCCTCCAAGTGGATTATATTTTGCGATTACCGATGACTGAAGCATTACTTAACATGCGTGCTGATGAGTTTTTAGATGCTCTTTGCAAAGATACTAATGTGGAAGCTATCGTCGTTGGTGAGAATTTCACATTCGGTGCTAAAGGGCTAGGTAATCCTGAATATATGAAACAAGTATTGGCAGATAAGGCGATACAAGTTTTAGTTCAGCCTTTATTGCCTTGTGATGGACTTAGTACTCCTATTTCGAGTACTGAAATTAGAAAAGCTATTCGAGAAGGCCGTCTAGAAGATGCCACTCATTGGCTTGGTCGACCATTCCAGTTTAAAGGTACTGTAATAAAAGGTGATCAACGGGGACGTACATTAGGATTCCCTACATTAAATTTATTGCTTCCTAATGAAATGGCTACACCTCCTGATGGAGTATATGCTAATCGTGTATGCATTGATGGCATTTGGTATGATGGGGTAGGTAATGTTGGAGACAATCCTACATTTAAAAACCAGTACCATAGATGTGAAGTACACGTATTTGACTTTGACCAAGATATATATGGAAAAGAAGTAATCGTACAATTTATTTCCTATCTTAGAGGAGAAGTTAAATTTAATAACTTACAAGATCTTATCGATCAAATGAAGGTAGATGAAGAACAGGCGTTAGCTATTTTAGCTAATGCACAATAAGGGGGTTCTCATGGATATTAAAGAAGCTCGCAAACAAATTGACAGTATTGATACTGTTTTAGTCGGTGAATTTGAAAAAAGACTATCCTTAATTAAAGAAATTGGCAAATATAAAGATGAACATCATTTGCCACTCGTCGATGAAGAACGGGATGCAAGTATCATTGCTATGCATCGTTCTAACTGCAAAGATGAGTCTTTAGCGAACTATGTGGAAAACTATATGAAAACAATTGTTTCCATGAGTAACGATTTCTTAAAAGAAAATATGCATAAACATATTTTCCTCATTGGGATGCCTGGTGCAGGTAAGACTACGGTAGGTAAGGTTCTTGCTAAAGAATTAGGTAGAGACTTCTTCGATTTAGATCAAACAATCCAAAATAAGGTTGGTAAATCAGTACAAAATATTTATATTCACGATGGTAAAGATGCTTTCACTGAATACGAATATACTACAATCAAAGAATTGATTCACAATAAACCATCTGTTATTGCTACAGGTGGTGGTACAGTTACTTATGATAAAACTGTAAACTTAATGCGCAATAACGGTCTTGTTGTATTCGTTAATCGCGATGTAAATCATATTCTAGATGATTTGGATCTTGAAATTCGCCCACTTGTAAAAGAAAGTATTGAGTATATATTTAATGTATACGAAGAACGATACCCATTATACGAAGAAGTGGCGCATATCAAAATTGGTAACGAAGGTAGCATTACCGATGCAGTGCAAGAAATTATAGAAGCCTTGCCTAATACGGAGAAATAATGGACGCCATACGAGGATTTGTATACCGAACTATATATGAGAATACACAGCGTACATATTGCGTGTTTATCCTCAAAGATTATAATGAGGAATACATTACTTGTACCGGCAAATTCGAGTCTCCTAAAGAAGGAGAAGATATTGAAGTACGAGGCCGCTATGTAGAGCATGAAAAGTATGGTCGCCAATTTGATGCGAGCAGTGTGGAAAAATTAAAGCCCGATAATATGGGCGCTGCTAAAACGTATTTACTAAACCTAGGTATAAAGGGATTTGGTGAGAAGTCTGTAGAGAAGGTTCTCGACTATTTTGGCATTCGTATTTTAGAAATTTTACGACAGGAGCGTCCTGAAGAAATTAAGGATATTCCTGGTCTTCGTAAAAATGTTAAGGATGAACTATTTAATACATTACTTGGTGAAGGTATTTTATCCGATTTAAATCACTTTTTTGAAAGTCACCATATTTCTTCTAAATGGAGTCGGATCGTATATACTTATTACGGCGTTCAGTCGATAGCTGTTATAGAGGATAACCCTTATACTTTGTTGCGTGTTGCACCAGACATGCTCTTTGGTACGGCTGATACACTGGCGGAACATTTAGGTATTACTGGCAGTGACTCTCGCCGTTTAGAGGCTGGTTTAGAATGGATTTTACGCAGTTTAGATAATCAAGGTCATACATGCCTGCCTGTAGATCAACTTATAGGTCGGTTAGATGATCTTTTACAAACTGATGTAGATGATATTGCTAACTTTATTGAAAGTCTTTTAGAGCAAGGTGCACTGTATAGCACGTATTACGAAGATATTTTATATATCTATCCGCCAGAAATGTATGTTTCTGAAGTGGAAGGTGTGCACTATACTCGGGAATTTTTATTAGAAGCAGATCCAATTGCTTTAGATATTCCAAGCTTTATAGAACGCTTTGAACAAGATAACCATATTACCTTTGGCGATGCTCAAAAAGAGGCTATTCAGCTTTCTTTCTTTGAGAAGTTTTCCCTCGTAACCGGTGGTCCTGGTACGGGCAAAACAACGATTATTAAGGCTTTAGTTAAAGGGTTCCAACTTGGTGGCTTAGGTCGTATTATTTTATGTGCCCCTACGGGTCGTGCTGCGAAACGACTTACAGAGGCCACCGAGTTTGAAGCTACTACGATACATAGATTATTAGTACCTGTTCAAGGTAGTGATTCCTATGATTTTACTAAGAACGAGGATGATCCATTAGATATAGATGTTATTATCATCGATGAAGCATCTATGCTCAATGTTCGTCTATTCTATTCTTTAATGGCCGCAATTCCTAAAGAAGCCCATGTTATTATCGTAGGCGACGTCGATCAATTGCCACCTATTGGGGCTGGTTTTGTATTAAAAGATTTGCTTGATAGTGATTGCGTACCTTATACACGACTCAATCAGATTTATCGTCAAAGTTCGGGTAATACTATCGTTGAAAGCGCTTATGCTATCAATCGTGGGGAAATGCCGAATCTAGATGGTGTGAGTGAAGAGTTTTCTTTTATTCCCGTTAAATCCTATGACATGATGATGAAAGCCATCATCGATGTATATAAACGAGAACAGGAATATGTAGAGGATGAATTAGATATTCAGATCATTTCTCCTATGCGTCGTGGTGAAGCCGGTAGTACATTGATTTCTCAATATGTACAACAAGCTGTTAATCCACCGGATAGCTATAAAGGGGAAGTACGTGTAAATGGTATTACTTATCGCGTTGGCGATAAGGTTATTCAAATCCTAAATGACTATGAGTTAGAGGTTTTCAATGGTGAAATTGGTGTAATTTACGCCATTACACGAACGGACATTTGTATCCGATTTATCCATAAAGAGGTTCGTCTACCTATCGATGAAGCGCATATGATTATGCCAGCCTATGCTATTACAGTTCATAAAAGCCAAGGTAGTGAGTATGGCGTAGTTATTATTCCGTTTGTCCCTAGATATGGTGGTATGTTACAACGCAACTTGTTGTATACTGCTGTTACTCGAGCAAAACGAAAAGTTATTATAATTGGTACTACTAGTGCTGTTGAACGTGCAGTACGTACCGTTAATGGTGATGAACGATATACATTGTTTAAAGAACGACTACAAGGGAGATGTGATTCTTAAATGAGTCTTTTGGATTTCCTATTTCCGCCTGTTTGTCCTCACTGTGGGGCTCCTGTAGCAACACAAGGTGATTGGTGTAAAACTTGTTTTACAGATCTATTACATATTCGTCATGTGCCACATAAATTTTTACATCATGTAGATGATGTATGTGTGCTAGCTGAATATCGTGGTGGTCTAAAGTCTATGATTTACGATGTAAAATTTAATGAAAAAAAGGAGCAGTCCAAAGGGGCCGCTCCTTTTTTAGCATCGTACAACTTTTACATGAAATACGATATATTTAATATAGTTAGTCATAATTGTAAAACCGTATATGACTATATTGTACCTGTACCGTCTAGTGTGAAAAAAATAAATAAGAGGGGATATAATCAAGTTGATTTATTTTTCAGTCATTGGGCCAAGTCCTTACAAAACATCGATAATAAGCATTTTATTTGGTTAGATTGTATATATAAATTTGATACTTCAAACGATATGTGGGCTTTAACAAATAAGGAGAGACATCAAAATATTGATGATGCCTTTGTCGTAAAAGCTGAGTATAAGCATATGGAATTGGCTAATAAAAATATTTTAATTGTTGATGATATTTATACAACAGGCGCAACAATTGAGGCCGTAACAAAGGTGTTGAGGTCATATAAACCTCTTAAAATTGACGCTTTAACATTAGCTAGTGGGAGTTTTTAAATTTCCACCAAAAAAGCGTCCACCTTATGGTGAACGCTTAGTAAGTCTATTAGCCAAGAACATCAATAAAAGCTTTTACTACATCTGGATCGAAAAGGGAACCAGATGCACTGAAGAGTTCTTCTTTTGCTTTAGCTTTAGTTTTTGCCCAAAACTCGGTAGAAGGATTCACTGTTGTATCATAGTAATCGGCAACAGCAATGATTCGAGCTCCTAATGGAATGTTAGCACCTCGTAGATGTTTTGGATAACCAGAGCCATCCCATTTTTCGTGGTGGTAACGAATATAAGGCAAGATTTGTTGGCAGCAAGGGTAGTTTTCGATCATATTGGCACCACTTGCAGCATGTTGCTTATACTTGGACATTTCTTGCTTATTTAGATATGGAGATTTTTGAATTAATGCATTAGGTACCATTAATAGCCCTACATCATGAAGTAAAGCTGCGTGACGAATTTGTTCAATTTCATTTAATGGTAAGCCCATTTTAGCAGCAATACTAACTGCATAGTTTGAAACTTGGATAGAATGAGTATAGAGATGATAGCTTTTCATTTGTATCATCTGCAAAAGCTGAGCGCTTATTGCTTCTAAACTGTCCTTTTCCAGTTCATACAACCCAGATGGTTGCATCAATGATAACATAAACATAATAAACCCCTCTAACTAACGTACAGAACATTTGGTACAACCCCTCGTACTTATGTTCATATCGTACAACTTTAGGCCGTTCTAATTTAACAGTATACAAATTATACACCATAAATTATGTTTTGTGTATGACACGTATGTTCTTGCATACATGTTGTATTCATATTTGGCATACTAAAATGAATTGACTTTTTGAGAATACACTAGATATAGTACCTTGAAAAAATAATTTTAGAATTATTAAAATAATATGAAGATTTTTTTAGGTTTTCTATTCCAATTTTCTATACATCAAGAAATAGGGGTTGCAAAAAATATTCTCATTGGTCTGAGAACTCATCGTTATTATGTTTGGCTTTTGATTTATACCATCTATTTTCATTACTAAATTTGCTATTATACTATTGTAGGTTTATATATTATATACTATATGCTACCTATATAATTATCTTTTACCTAGACATGAATACTCTTATTCTTTATAATACGTCTATACGGGTCTGTGGTTGAAAGTCGATGCCAGTCGCAGGCAAAACGATCCACATAAGCAGTCTAAGAGACTGTGAGCATGGTGCGGCTTAGGTGTAAGTCCTGCCGGTTAAACCGAGAGGGGTAGTAGTGGGGAGTCTCAGACTTATGAGCGAACCCTCCAGCAGGCGAGTGTGGGGGCAAAGACCAGGTCAGCCGTATACGGGCACATGAGGCTTTTCTCATGTGCTTTTTCTTTTTATACATTTGTATATTCAAGAATCTATAGAAATCCACTACCTATGGGAAAGTTTCTATACATGGCCGTAATATTTATACATTGTATGTATAAAATAAAAATATAGATATAGGAATTTTGCGATATTTTGGAATTTTTTATACAAATTTATTGACATAATTATACTAACTATATATACTGTTATAAAGTAGTAGTAAGTTAGAATGATGAGGTTGATAATATGTTAAATAGCAAGTTGAAAAAATTAATTGTTGGCAGTTGTATGTTAGTTATGGCAGGTTCTTTAGTTGGTGGTTGTGGTTCTTCTAGTCAAACAACATCCAATAAACTTGTTGTAGGTACTAATGCAACATTTGTTCCGTTTGAATTTAAGGATGACAAAACTCAAGACTATACAGGTTTTGACATTGAATTAATCCGTGCTATTGGTAAACGTATTAATAAAGATGTAGAGCTTAAAAATATAGCTTTTGATGCTTTGATTCCAGCTTTGAATACTCGTGATATTGATGTTGCTGCATCTGGTATGACTATTACAAAAGCTAGAAGTGAAAAGGTATTATTCTCTTCTCCTTATTATGAAAATGCATTAGCAGTAGTTTATAAAGATGGTACAGCTGTGAACTCTCTAGATGATTTGAAAGGTAAAAAAATTGCCGCTCAATTGGGGACTACTGGAGCAGATCTTGCACATAAAATTGAAGGTACTGCAGTAAAAGAATTTGACCATAGTAATGAAGCTTTGTTAGAATTACAAAATGGTGGTGTTGATGCAACTGTAATTGATTTACCTGTTGCACAATATTACAGCACTAAGCATCCTGACCAACACATCAAATTTATGGTATATCCAAATACAAAAGAATATTTGGGCTTAGCAATGAATAAAGATAACAAAGCGTTGCAAGAACAAATTAATAAAGCAATTGCCGATATGAAGGCAGACGGTGAATTTAATACATTATATAAAAAATGGTTTAATGTAGATGCACCTGCTGATATGCCAGTGGTTTTAGAATTTAAATAATAGGAGAGATTATGAGTTTTAATTGGGGGTTAATTGCGGATAATTTGCCGCTCTTATTACAAGGTGCACTTGTGACCGTAGAAATTACAGCTATGTCTGTAGGCTGTGGTTTCTTTATCGGTTTGTTAGTATCTTTAGCTAATTTATCTAAATTTAGTTTAGTTAGATTACTAGCCAAATGTTATGTAGATATCATTCGTGGTACACCACTTTTGGTACAAATTTTCTTGATTTATTTTGCTTTACCAATGATTACAGGTCAACGTATCGATCCGTTTATTGCAGCTGTTACGGCATGTAGTATTAACTCTGGTGCATATGTGTCTGAAATTTTCCGTGCTGGTATTCAGTCTATTGATAAAGGTCAAATGGAGGCTGGTAGATCTCTTGGTTTAACTTGGGGTCAAACAATGCGTTATATCATTATGCCTCAAGCTTTCAAAGCAATTATTCCACCATTAGGTAATGAATTTATTGCCATGTTGAAAGATTCCTCTTTGGTTTCTGTTATCGGCTTCGAAGAGTTGACACGTCGTGGTCAATTAATTATTGCTAAAACCTATGCATCCTTTGAAATCTGGGGTACAGTTGCCGTTATTTATCTTATTATGACGGTGACAATCTCACAATTAGTTGGATATCTTGAAAGGAAATATAGCATTAAATGATTAAATTAGAAAATGTACATAAATCCTTTGGTAAAAATGAAGTACTAAAAGGTATCAACCTACATATTAAACAAGGTCAAGTAGTTGTAATTATTGGGCCATCTGGTTCTGGTAAAAGTACTGTACTACGTACTATGAATTATTTAGAAGAACCTACATCTGGTAAGGTTATCGTTGATGGCATGGATCTATCTGATAAGAAAAAATTAAATGAAGTACGTGCTGAAGTGGGTATGGTTTTCCAAAACTTTAATTTATTTCCACATATGACCGTGATGGACAACTTAACATTGGCACAAACTAAGGTTCGTAAAACATCTACTGATGAGGCTAAAAAAATTGGTCAAGCTTTACTTGATCGAGTTGGCTTAGGTGATAAAGCTAATGCATATCCTGATTCTTTATCTGGCGGTCAAAAGCAGCGTGTTGCTATTGCTCGTGCTTTGGCTATGAAACCTAAAGTAATGCTATTTGATGAACCAACATCTGCTCTTGATCCTGAAATGGTTAGTGAAGTTCTGGATGTAATGAAGTCTCTTGCAGAAGATGGCATGACGATGGTTATTGTTACTCATGAAATGGGCTTTGCCAAAAAAGTAGCGGATAGAGTGTTATTTGTTGATGGTGGTTTGATCTTAGAAGATGATACACCAGAACGTGTATTTGACTCACCAACAAATGAAAGAACAAAATCTTTCTTGGATAAAATTCTATTAGATTAATTTATAAAATTATAGGAAGTAAACTCTAGAAATAGAGCTTGCTTCCTATTTTTTTATATTTTTAAAGTGAACTTTTTTTGTTCATATTAAATTTCATAATATATGTATTGCTATATATCTATTAATATATTTTATAGCACGGTGTGAAATGAATTGACTATTAAGAATATGTATAAGGTTTTCGCACAAATATTAATCTAAAAAATGCGATTATGGCTATAAATATTTGTGATATAACAATAATTTATACAGCCTTTTTGTGAAGTGATAATTTTTAATTCATATATTTTTATGATTATAAAATTATGTAATAAATTTATAGGTTGTTCGTAATTATTTATAATACTGATAAATAAAGGGTTTTTCGATGGTTAGGAGAGACGTATTCTCAAGTATTAATATTTGTATATTCATTAAAAATGTTGATATTATTGTTTGATATTTTATACATGCTGTGTTATGATACAGATATAGAGCAAGACAGTAAGACAATAAATATATTTTTAGGAGGAAATTACCATGTTAGGTAAAGTAAAATGGTTCAGCGCAGAAAAAGGTTATGGTTTTATTGAACGTGAAGACGGTAGCGATGTATTCGTACACTACTCTGCGATCCAAGACGAAGGCTTCAAATCTTTGACAGAAGGTCAAAATGTAGAGTTTGATATCGTTGATGGTAACCGTGGCCCTCAAGCTGCTAACGTTGTAAAAGCGTAATAACATACCAAAAAATACATAAAAGCAACAT
>OBRJ01000344.1_pt1 | contig 30750 bp, 27 predicted proteins | sample 1494831 | NCBI WGS metagenome assembly OBRJ01 (sample SAMEA3360658, study PRJEB22359) | human gut metagenome | biome: ENVO:urban biome; feature: ENVO:human-associated habitat; material: ENVO:feces | place: Bangladesh | collected 2011
TGCTAACCGGAACATTTGAACGTTCATTGGTTCTTTTCAAGGGCTTCCTGCTGAGCTTTCAGAAGTCATTCTTTTGTCTCAGCGCTTGGCGCTCAAGTATAATACCACACCCCGGGACAGTTGTCAACACTTTTTGACATCTTTTTTTAAAGAAAATTGAGTTTACTTCATCCATATTGTGATTTTCCCCTCTCCCCATACAAAAAGGCCGTCCATGCACTGCACAGACGGCCTTGGGTCTATATATAACTACTTATATAATAAGCTTTTAGCGGATCTCGATGCCCAGCTTAAACTTCAGGTTGCCAAGGATCTTCTTGACCACGCGCTCCACTTCCTCAGCAGAGACTTCCTTCTTGGAATCAGACAGGGACAGGCTGAAGGCCATGCTCTTTTTGCCCTCGCCAAGGTTAGCGCCGCGATAGATATCGAACAGCTTGACCTCGCTGACCAGCGGGCTGGCCTTGCGGATGGTCTCCTCGATCTCGCCGCAGGACACAGTCTCGTTGCAGACCAGAGCCAGATCGCGCTTGACCGGTGCATAGGGGCTGAGCGGCTTATAGCGCAGCTCGCCCTCTACACAGGACATCAGAGCCTCATAGTCCAGCTCGCCCAGATAGATGTTCTGGCTGTCCTTCTGCTCCTTGGCGATCTCCAGCTCAGCGTTGATCTCGTTGGCAAGCTTGCCGAACACACCCAGACGCTTGCCGTTGCAATACACGGCGGCGTTGATGCCGGGGTGCAGCCATGCAGCGGTCTCGCGCTTGTAATCAAAGGTCAGGCCAAAGCCGGCTGCCAGTGCTTCCAGCGCACCCTTGACGGTGAAGAAGTCCTCCTCGGGGCCGAAGGCACCGATGCAGAGAGTCTGGCGCTCGTGGGGGTGCTCATTGATGGGCAGTTCCTTGGCCAGATAGACCGGTGCCATCTCGAACAGGCGACCCTCAGTGTTACCCTTTTTCAGGTTGTCCACGATGACGTTCAGCATGGAGGGGGTCAGCAGGGTGCGCATGATGGACAGGTTCTCGCTGATGGGGTTCAGGATACGGATAGCCTTACGAGCTTCGTCCTCAGCAGGGATATGCAGCATATCCAGCTCAGCGTTGGAGTAGAAAGCCAGCGTGGAGGCCTCGTAGAAGCCCTGTGCGGCCAGCAGACGCTTGGTCTTGAGCTGTTGCTTCTGGTCGTAGTTCAGGCCGCCGTTGGTAACGGAAGCAGTGTTCAGGAAGGTGGGCACGATATGGTCGTAGCCGTACTCACGGATGACCTCCTCGGCCAGATCCGGGAAGCTCTCCACGTCATCGCGGTACAGGGGTGCGGACACATCCCAGCTGCCATCGGCCTGCACGTCCACGGTGAACTCCAGACGCTGCAGGATGTCGATCATGGTCTGGTCGGGCACGGTGATGCCCAGCACGGCGCAGATCTTTGCCGGGTTGGTGACGATGTGCTTGCGCTCCAGCGGGCGGCCATCGGTCAGATCGTATTCCAGCGTAGTGATATCACCGCAATCCAGCTGCTGGATCAGGTGCAGAGCGCGTGCCAGACCCAGCTGCGGAGAATAGCGATCCACGCCCTTCTCGTAGCGGGCAGAGGAATCGCTGTTCTGACCCAGTGCGCGGCTGGTCTTACGCACGCTGTCGCGGGCAAAGGTAGCGCACTCGAACAGCAGGCTGGTGGTGTTATCGTCCATGCCGGAGTTTGCGCCGCCCATGATACCGGCCAGTGCCACCGGCTTTTCGGCATCGCAGATGACCAGATTGTTGGGGTTCAGGGTGAATTCCTTCTCGTCCAGCGTGACGATCTTTTCGCCCTCGTGGGCGCGGCGTACATCAATGGTGCGGCCGGCGACCTTGTTCAGGTCAAAGGCGTGCATGGGCTGACCCATCTCCAGCAGGGTGTGGTTGGTGATATCCACCACGTTGCTGATGGAGCGCAGGCCGCACAGCGCCAGATGGCGCTTCATCCAGCGGGGAGACTCGCCCATGCGGATGTTGCGGACATAGTGTGCCATATAGCGGGGGCACAGCTCCGGTGCCTCCACCTTGACGGTGATGGGAGCATCCGGCTCGCAGACGGCCTTATAGTCCATAGCGGGCATGTGCAGGGGCTTGCCCAGAACCGCAGCCACCTCGCGGGCAATGCCCAGAACAGACTGGCAGTCCGGGCGGTTGGCGGTGATGGAGATATCAAAGATGTAGTCATCCAGACCCACCACGGGGGCGATGTCGGTGCCGGGGACGGAATCCTCGGGCAGGATGAGCAGGCCGTAGACCTCAGAGCCCGGGAACAGATCGTCGTTCAGACCCAGCTCTGCGCCGGAACACAGCATACCGTTGGACTCCACGCCCTGCATCTTGCGGGCCTTGATGGTGATGCCGCCGGGCAGGGTGGAGCCATCCAGTGCGGTGGGCACGCAATCGCCCAGCTTCATGTTGGCGGCACCGGTGCTGATGCGGATCTCGTGGCCGTAAGCGCCGCAGTCCACCACACACTTGGTCAGGTGGGTGCCCTCCTGCTTTTCCATCTCCACGATCTTACCGACGACAACCTTGCTGATGCCGGCATCCAGCGGGATGAGCTCTTCCACCTCGAAACCGCAGGAGAACAGCTTCTCCTCCAGTTCCTGTGCGGTAACATCGATATCAACGAATTCTTTTAACCAACTGAAAGGTACTTTCATTGTTTGTTCTCTCCCCTCTTATTCGTGGAACTGCTTGAGGAACTGCAGATTATTCTCGAACATCAGACCGATGTTGTTGATGCCATACTTCAGCATGGCGATACGCTCGATGCCAATGCCGAAGGCGAAGCCGGAGTACTCATCCGGGTCAATGTTGCAGTTCTCCAGCACCTTGCGGTTGACAACGCCGCCGCCCAGTACCTCGATCCAGCCGGTGTGCTTGCACAGGGGGCAGCCCTTGCCGTGGCACTCGAAGCAGCTTACGTCCACCTCCACGCTGGGCTCGGTGAACGGGAAGTAGGAGGGACGCAGACGGGTGCGGGTATCGGCACCGAACAGCTTCTGCACGAAGGTATTCAGTGCGCCCTGCAGATCGCCCAGCGTGATGCCCTTATCCACGACCAGACCTTCCATCTGGTGGAACATGGGGCTGTGGGTAGCGTCCGAGTCAGAGCGGAACACGCGGCCGGGGATCAGCACCTTGATGGGCGGCTTCTGGCTGTCCATGGTTCGGATCTGACCGCCGGAGGTCTGGGTGCGCAGCAGGAATTCATCGGACAGGTAGAAGGTATCCTGCATATCGCGGGCGGGGTGATCCTTGGGCACGTTCAGGCGGGTGAAGTTGTGGTCGTCATCCTCGATCTCCGGGGCATCCGCCACGGCAAAGCCCATACCGGAGAACACGTCGATGATCTGGTTGGTGACCAGCGTCAACGGGTGCAGACCGCCTGCAGGACGGGTCTTGGCGGGCAGGGTGATATCCACCGTCTCGGCGGCGTTGCGGGCAGCAAGTTCTGCCTGCTTCACGGTCTCGGCGGCGGCATCGTAGTCTGCCTGCACCTTCTGCTTGAGTTCATTGATGATCTTGCCCATGGCGGGGCGCTCTTCCGGCGCAACGGTGCGCAGATTCTTCATCAGGGCAGGGATCTTGCCGTTTTTGCTGAGGTATTCCTGCCAGAAGGAAGCCAGCGTCTCCTTGCTGGACACCTGACCAAGGCTTTCAGCGGCCTGCTTGGCCAGCTCATCGATCATTGCTTGCATGGATTTTCTCTCCTTTATTCTTTGTGTTCATGGAGCGGAGTATAACAAAAAAGCTCCGTCCCCTGCCCGACTGCTCAGGCAAAAGGGACGAAGCTGTGACTATTTCTGCTCCGCGGTACCACCCGGTTTCCGTCTACACAAGGGCAGACGGCACTCAAACGCCGTAACGGGGCGCAACCGTCCTGTGCTAATAGATGCGTCCGCATCGTTCGCGCAGACCGCTCGGGAGCGAACTTCAGCCCCTGCCGCACATGGAAGCCCTTTCAGCCGGTGAAGCTTCTCTCTTTGCCGTGCAGACAGCGCCTACTCTCTCCGTCGCTGCGTTTGGTATTATGATAACCAAGAGTTATGTTACCACATTTTGCGGCGGTTTGCAAGCCGCAGAGCGGTTTTTATTTGCCGGAGCTGCGTTTTGCGCCTTCTTTTCGGTCAGGCGGCAGGCCTCGCAGGCCGTGATGCAGCACACCGCGAACACCAGCAGGGCACAATCTGTCGGCACCCGCTGCATGGGCACCACCCGGCTGCACAGGGTATTGAAGCTTTCCACGGCACGCTCCGGCAAGCCCAGATAAAACAGCGCCAGCGAAAGCGGCAGATGCAGTGCCCTGCCCCATAATAAGGGTTTGAACGAGACCTCCGGCGGGCAGAGGGTGCGCACTTGCAGCAGCACCGATGCGCCCTGCACGCTGAGCGCGGCGCAGCACAGCCCGCTTGCCCACAGACCGGTGCGGGCGGCGTAGTCGCAGCCGGAGCACACTTCCAGTAGCATCGCCGGAAAGGGTGCAAGCGCCGCAGGCAGCAGCAGCCCGCAGCCTGCCGCCAACAGCCGGAAATACAGCACAAAGCCGCATAATTTCAGGTAGGTCACCGCCGCCTGTGCAAGGATGGCATCCAGCGCGGGCGGCGGTTCTGCTTGCGCGGCAGCGGGCGGTGCGGGCAAAGGCTCCGGTATGCCGCGGACACGGCAGAGCAGCGCCGCAGTCAGCCAGCCCGCCAGCACCTGTGCAGCAAACAGGCACACCCCCGCTGTACGGTTGCCCAGCAGCTGCTCCCCTACCGTCAGGATGACAAAGGATGGCCCGGAGCAGATGCAGGCGGGCAGCAGAGCTGAAGCTTCCTGCGGGGTCAGCTCCCTGCTGCGGACTGCCTCGGCAGCAGCGGCGGCGGCAGGGGCAAAGCCGCCCACAAGACCGATGAGCAGCACACTGCCCGCGCTGCGGCTGCGCAGACCGATACAACGCACCACCGGCCAGAGCAGCACCCCCAGCACCTCGCCCGCACCGCTGCGCATGATGAGCGCCGACACCACCAGAAAAGGAAACAACGACACCAGCAGCGGCCCACCGCAGAGCACAAGACCCTGCCGCAGGGCTGCCGCACAGGTCTGCGGCGCAGCAAATACCAGCAGCGCCGTGGCTACACCCAGCAAAAAAAGCCCCGGATACAGCGGTTTGCAGCTTTTACTCATAAGCATGCCCTCCCCCTCCATATATATGGAAGCATGGGCTGTGCAATGTACAAAGCGCGGGACGGGAGGGACAAAGATGGCCAGAGCACACCACGACCGGCGCACCCCGGGCGACTGGCTGCGCGGGCTGTTCCGACAGCCGCCGCCCGGGTTTTACAGCCGCCCTGCCGTATACCTGAGCGGCGACCGGATGGAGATAGAGCATTTTTGTACGGTGTTGTTTTTTGATGAAAACAAGCTGTGCCTGCGGCTGGCGAAGGGACGATTCACAGTATACGGCAGCGGACTGCGCATCTGCACCCTGACCGCCACCCGGCTGACGGTGCAGGGGCAGTTTTTGCGTACCGATTTTTCCGATGAATAGGAGGCCGCCATGGAAGCTGCAAGCCTTTGGGCCGGAGTGCGCTTTACCGCCCGGAACGGCAGCCCCGAGGCGCTTTTGACCGATGCCGCCGGGCAAGGGCTGCATTTATATGGCATTTCTTCCCTGCCCGGGGGCTTTTGTGCCCATTGCGCAGCATGGCAGTACCGGCGGCTTGCAGCCCTTGCCCGGCACAGGCGGGTACGGCTGCGGGTGGATAAACGGAAAGGGCTATATTTTTTGCTGCGTCCGCTGCTGCGGCGCAAGGGGCTTTGGGTAGGGCTTGTCGCTTGGGGGCTGGTGCTGGTCTGGCTGCAAGGGCTGGTATGGGCAGTGGACTACGGCAGCCTGACCACCGGTCAGCAGGCGCGGGCGGGTGCAGTGCTGCGCAGCTGCGGCTTGCAGCCCGGCACTGTCGTAACCGAGGAGCTGCTGCGCACCGGAGAGTATACGATGCTGGAAAGCGGCGAGTTCTCGTGGGCAAGCCTGAATTTTGAAAAAGGGCGGCTTGCGGTAGAAGCTGCTCCTGCGCGTGCACGCCCTGAAATTGCCGCAGGCACTCTGCACGGGCTGCGGGCAAAGTGCAACGGAACGGTGCTGCGTACAAATCTTGCCAGCGGAACCATGCTGGTAGTCCCCGGACAGACCGTGGAGGCCGGGCAGGGGTTGATTGGCACGGCGCGCAGCGAGCGGGACGGCACCTTGATCTTTGCCCCGGCGGCAGGCACGGTAGTGGCACAGCTGGAATGGGAAACAAATCAAAGCATTCCGCTGGCAGAGACCCTGCCGCAGCTGACCGGCACAAATAAAGCGAATTACCGGTTGTTTTTTGCCGGACATTCTGCCGCGCTTTCGCCCTCTGCACCCGAGGGGGACGGGCTGTACCGCACCCGGCATCTGCAATTAGAGGTTTTTGGTCTGCCCCTGCCATGTGCGGTGGAGGAGACCACTTATTACGGGCAGCAGCAGGAGACGATGTACCGCACCGAGGCGCAGGCGCTTACGCTGGCGCGGCTGCAAGGGCTGCGGGCGCTGCACGATGCTTTCCCGGATGCTGACATCCTCGCCCGCCGGGAGGAATGCACCGTGCGGGAGGACACACTGCATTACAATGCGGTGTATACCGTGGCGGCAGATATCTGCACATAACAAAAGGCGGCTGCACATAACTGCGCAGCCGCCTTTTGAAAAGCGAAATTTTTATTGTACGGGATGTTCGGCTTCAGCGGCCTGCGCAGCCTGTGCATCGTACTCAGCAAGCAGGGCATTCAGGTCGTACTGGTACTTGCTGTGGCAGAAGTGGCACACCACCTCACAGTTGGGGTCCTCGTCCCGCATACGCACAAGCTCTGCACGGCCAAGGCTGAGCAGCATCTCCTTGGTGCGCTCGGCGCTGCAATCGCACTGGTACTGCACCGTGCGCTCGTCCAGCACGTTGGGGGCAAAGCCCGCCAGCGCCATCTGCATCATGTCCTCGGGGGTCTTACCGGCATGGAGCAGTTCGGTGACAGAGGGCATGGCGTTGATGTTCTTTTCCAGCTGGTCGATCTCAGCATCGGTAGCGCCGGGCAGCAGCTGCACCATAAAGCCACCGGCGCAGAGGATGGACAGGTCTTTGTCCACCAGCACGCCCAGCGCCATCACGGTGGGCACCTGCTCGCTGTACGCATAGTAGCTGGTCAGATCCTCGGCGATTTCACCGGATACCAGAGGCACCTGCCCGACTGTGGGCTCCTTTTGCAGGCGGTTGTCCCGGATGACGGTCAGCACGCCGTCCTTGCCCACGGCAGTGCCCACGTCCAAGTGGCCGTTGGCTTTGGCGGGCAGCTCCACCAGCGGGTTATCAATGCAGCCCTTCACGTTGCCGGTGCCGTCGGTGCAGGCAATGAGCACACCGGCAGGGCCGCCGCCCGCCACACGCAGGGTGATGCGGTCGCGGTCGTCCTTGAGCATAGAGCCCATCAGGGCTGCACCGGTAAGCAGACGCCCAAGTGCTGCACTGCAGGTGGCGCTTGTGGTGTGAAGCTTTTCTGCTTTACGGACGATCTCGGTGGAATCCACACCGCAGAACACGACACCGCCGTTCTCGGACAGGCCGCGGATCAGGTTTGCCATAGGTTATTCCTCCAGTTGTGTATACTGTTTTGTTGCGCAGAAGAAATAGCGCTGGCTTTCTTCGGTCAGCGGGCCAAAGGTTTCACCATCGCAGACTGTTTCCAGCGCAAAGCCGTGCTTTTCCAGCGATGCACGAATAGTATCCAGATCATAGGTATACTCGCAGAATTCCTCGTGGAAATGCTCGCCGGTCTTGTGATAATCAATATCCACCGTGATCTCCACCTTGCGGTCGGCGGCGTTATAGTGGTTGCGCCACACGCAGGAGGCGTCCTCTTCCTCAAAGGTAAACGCGTTATCGCCCAGAATCTTCTGATGCTTATAGGGGGTGTTCATATCAAACAGGAACACGCCGCCTTTTTCCATAAAAAAGCCCGCATTGGCAATGGCGGTATCCAGATCCGGGATGTGGTTGAAGGTATCAAAGGTAGATACCGCCGCCCGGATGGTACCGTAGAGATCCAGCTTGAGCAGGTCCTGCCGCAGCAGCAGCAACCGACCGGAAAGCCCCAGCTCCTCGGCCTTATCCCGCACCACGCAGAGCATCTCCTCCGACTGGTCGATACCGATCATATCGTAGCCTGCCTGCGTCAGCATCAGGGTCAGTTCCCCGGTGCCGCAGCCAAGGTCGGCTACAATACCGTCATGGATGCCGTGGGCTTCCAGCTTTGCATGGATCTGGCTGTACAGGGCGTCGTAGTCCGCTTCGCCGTTGAATTCATCGTAAAAATAGGCAAATTCGTTGTAAGCCATGGCGTTACTCCGCTTCTTCGTTTTCCGCAGCCACTGCGGCGTTGAGCACTGCCTGCAGTTCCGGGATGCCGTAGCCGTTTTCGCCGCTGGTCAGCACCACCTTCTGGCAGCCGTAGGGGCGGCAGATGTTTTCAAAGTCCTCCTGCGTTTTGGCAAGCTGGCTCTTTTTCAGCTTGTCCGCCTTGGTCAGCGCTACTACATAGGGAATGCGGTGGTAGTGCAGATAGCGCAGCATCTGCAAGTCATCTGCGCTGGGGGCGTGGCGGCAGTCCAGCAGCTGCACCAGCAGGGTGTGGTGGCGGGGTGCCTCGAAGTAGCTGTTGATGAGGTCATCCCAGCGCTCGCGGTCGGCGTTGCTCACCTTGGCGTAGCCGTAACCCGGCAGGTCCACAAAGTAGCAGTCGTCCACGGAATAGAAGTTGATGGTAGCCGTTTTGCCCGGCGTACTGGACACGCGTGCCAGATTTTTGCGGCTGCACAGCTTGTTGATGAGGCTGGATTTGCCCACGTTGGAGCGCCCCGAAAAGCTCAGCTCCGGGCGGTCGCTTTCGGGCAGCTGGCTGGAAATGCCATAGCTGGCAATAAAATCTGCTTTATTGAAAATCATGGCGTGTTCCTTTCTGTTTTTCAGCAGACAGCGCCCGGCTGGTTCTTCTCAGGCGCGGCGGGGATGCGGCTCTCCCCTGCTTTGGACTTTTTGGTGCGGGGACGGCCTGCGGTGCTCTTTGCTGCCTTCGGCTTGAGCAGGGCGGCAGCCAGCACCTGCGAAAGGTTCTGCATGGGCAGGAAGGTCAGATTCTTCTTGACCTCCTCGTCCACGTCATACAGATCAGGCTCGTTATCCTTGGGGATGAGCACGGTCTTCATACCCTCACGGTAGGCAGCCATGCTCTTTTCCCGCAGACCACCGATGGGCAGCACATTGCCGTGCAGGGTGATCTCGCCGGTCATGGCCACATCGCCGCGCACCGGCACGCCGGACAGGCAGGACACCAGAGCCGTGGTCAGGGTGACGCCCGCAGAAGGGCCGTCCTTGGGCACAGCGCCCTCGGGGGCGTGGATGTGCAGATCGCACTTTTTCAGCCGCTCGGGGTCGATGCCGTATTCCTCGGCGTGGACGCGCACCCAAGTGACTGCCAGCTGTGCGCTCTCCTTCATCACATCGCCCAGAGAGCCGGTAACGGTGATCTTGCCGGTGCCGTTATCCATGACCTGCACCTCGATGGGCAGGGTCTCGCCGCCTACGCTGGTCCATGCCAGACCGTTGGCGATGCCCACGGCGTTGGTGCGGTTGAGGAAGTCCGGCTTGACGATACGGGGGCCAAGCAGCTCCTCCAGCATGGTAGCGGTCACCGCCACGCTTTCCACCTCGCCGGAAGCGATCTTGCGGGCGCACTTGCGCAGCACGCTGGTGATGGTACGCTCCAGATTACGCACACCGGCCTCGCGGGTGTAGCCGTCGATGATGCCGTAGAGTGCGCTCTGGTTCATGGTGACCTTGCCGGTCAGGCCGCAGGCTTTGAGCTGCTTGGGCAGCAGGTGCTTGCGGGCAATGTTATATTTTTCCACGCGGGTGTAGCTGGGCAGCTCAATGACGTCCATGCGGTCGCGCAGAGGTCCGGGGATGCTGCCCAGATCATTGGCGGTGGTAATAAAGAGCACATGGCTCAGATCAAACGGGATATCAATGAAGTGATCGTTGAAGGTGCTGTTCTGCTCCGGGTCCAGCGCTTCCAACAGAGCCGCCGCCGGGTCGCCCCGGAAGTCTCCTGCCAGCTTGTCGATCTCGTCCAGCAGCATCAGGGGGTTGGAGGACTTGGCGGTGATCATGGCGCTGATGATCTTGCCGGGCATAGCACCGATGTAGGTGCGGCGGTGGCCGCGGATCTCGGCTTCATCCCGCACGCCGCCCAAGCTGATGCGCACATACTTACGGCCAAGGCTTTCGGCGATGGAGCGTGCAATACTGGTCTTGCCAACACCCGGAGGGCCTACCAGACAGATGATCTGTGCCTTTACATCCGGTGCCAGCTTGCGCACGGCCAGCGTTTCCAGAATGCGGTCCTTGACCTTTTTCAGGCCGTAGTGATCCCGATCCAAAATCTGCTGGGCGCGGTGGATATCCAGATCATCCACGGTCATGGTGTTCCACGGCAGATCCAGACAGGTATCCAGATAGGTACGGATGACCGTGGCTTCCTGATTGCTGCTCTGCATCCGGGACAGGCGGTCTACCTCCTTGAGCAGCTTTTTCTCGCTGTCCTCGGCAAGGTGCAGCTCCCGGATCTTGCGGCGGTAATCATCAGCTTCGGCGTGGGTATCGTCCCCCTCGCCCAGTTCGTCGTTGATGATGTGCAGCTGCTCGTGCAGGTAGTAATCGCGCTGGTTCTTGTCCATGGACTCGTTGACCTTTTCCGCGATCTCCTTTTCGATCTTCATCACCTGACATTCGCGGCGCAGCATCTCCACAAGGCGCTGCAGGCGGCCGTTGAGGGTGTTCTCGTTCATCACGGCCTGCTTGTCCTCGTAGCGGAACAAGAGGTTTGCCGGCATATACTCAGTGAGGAACATGGGGTCATCGCTGGAAACGATGGTGAACACCACGTCCTTGGCAAGGCGCGGGTTCATGCCCAGATACTCGTCAAAGCCAGTCTTGAGGGCGCGGAGCAGTGCTTCGGTCTCCACAGCTTCTTCAGGCTTCGCGGCACGCACCGGAGCGGAGCGCACAGCAGACAGCAGAAAATCGCCGGTGGTATCCAGCTCGGTCAGCTTGGCGCGGTACTTGCCCTCCACCAGCACCTTGACCAGCTCGTCCGACACACGCAGCACCTGCTTGACCTCGGCTACTACGCCGTAGGTGTACAGGTCCTGCTGGGTGGGCTCGCTGGTCTCCATCTCCTTCTGGGCTACCAGAAATACATTGGAGTTATTGGCCATAGCCCACTCCACAGCGGCAATGCTCTTTTCCCGCCCGACTTCAAAATGAACAAGGTTATTGGGGAACACCACCAGCCCGCGCAGTGCGATGGTGGGCAGATGGAGCTCCTTGCGCTCGACCTTGATGGTAACTTTTTCAGACATATACAAACACCTCCCGACTGCCGCTCAAGTTCCCATGCTGCGGCAGCGCTATCCTTTGGGGTCTTTTTGATAAAAATACAGTTGTTTCCTTATTATACAGATTTCCGGCCAAAATGCAACTGCCCTGCCGAAATGGTCGGTCATTCGGGGCGGTTTTCGTGGGTGTTGAAGCCCATTTTGCCCAGCGCGGGCAGCAGCGCCCGCAGGGTGACCGAGGTGAGCGCACCCATGACAAGCCCCAGCACCAGCATGACCGGCGCGTAGTACAGCGACAAGGACGAGGAGATGATGACTCCCGCGCCCAGCAGCTGCCCCACGTTATGTGCCAGTGCGCCGCAGACCGACAGGATGAACCATGTAGGGCGCACCGGCAGAAGATAATACAACACCCACATCACCGCAAGGGACAAAAGCCCGCCGCACAGAGAGAGAAAGCCCGCCGTGAAGCCGGACACCAGAAAGACGAACAGCGCCTTGAGCACATCCAGCACCAGTGCCTGCCGGGGACCCATGAAGAACAACGCGTACATGACCACGATGTTGGCAAGCCCCAGCTTCATGCCCGGCAAAAGCCCCGGGATGACCAGCGTGCCCTCGATGAAGGAAAGCGCCATGGCCAGCGCAAACAGCAGGCCGGACAGGGCAATGTGCCGTGTTTTTTGATAGTTGCGGTGATTTTTAGGCATAGAGGATACGCTCCTTTATTCTTCGGGCTGCTGCGTCTGCTCGTAGGCTTCCTGTTCTTCCATGGCGGCTTCCCATGCGGCAAAAAGCTCCTCCTGATGGAAGCGCAGGTCGCTCAGCTCATCGCTTTTCTGGCGCAGCAGGTCGGGGTCGTTGTAAACCTCCGGGGAGTTGATCTCGTTGTCCAGCTCCACCTCGCGTGCACCGTAGGCCTCCATCTCGTCCTCGCAGGCCTTGATCTTGGCGCGCAGCTCGGCGCGACGGCGGCGCTGCTCCTTGCCGTAGCCGGTTTTGGCGGGCTCGGCAGCCTTCTGGGCAGCCTGCACCGGGGCGGCGCGACCCATCAGGGCATCGTAGCTGGGGTAGAGCACTGCTTTGCCGTCCTCAAGGTAGAGGATGGGACAGGCCAGACTGTTCATCAGGTGACGGTCGTGGGTGACCAGCAGCAGGGTGCCGGTGTAGGCCATCAGCGCCTCGGTCAGGTTCTCGCGGGTATAGATGTCCAAGTGGTTGGTGGGCTCGTCCAGAAACAGCAGATTCGGCCGTTCCAGCACGATTTCCGCAAAGCGCAGACGCGCCAGCTCGCCGCCGGACAATGCTTCGCAGGGTTTGAACACCGTATCGCCCCGGAAGCCCAGCTTTGCAAGATGGCTGCGCACTTCCAGCTCGGTCATGCGGGGGTACTTGTTCCAGATGACATCAATGACCCTGCCCTGCCCCAGACGGTTCTGCTGCTGGGCAAAAATACTGGGTCGTGCTCCGGTACCCAGCCGCACCATGCCGCCGGAGGGACGGCGCTTGCCGTCCAGCACCTGCATCAGGGTGGATTTGCCTGCACCGTTGGGGCCGGCAATGATGAGCCGCTGCCCGCGACAGACCGTATAGGTAAAGGGCTCCAGCAGGGTGCGCTCCCCGATCTTGATGCTGAGGTTTTTCAGCATCACCAGTTCATTCCACGGTTCTACGTCATATTCAAAGCGGAACTTCAGCTGGTTGGTCTCGTCCTTGGGTGCCTCGGTAATCTCCAGCTTTTCCAGCTGCCTGCGGCGGCTCTGCGCCATTTTGGTGGTGGAGGCGCGCACAAGGTTGCGGTCCACATAGTCCTGCAGCTTTTCAGCCAGTGCTACGTCAGCATCGTGCTGCTTCTGGCGCAGGGCATCGGCGGCTTCCTTCTGGGGCAGATAAGCCGAGAAGTTGCCCTTGTAGGTGGTCATGGTCTGGAAGGACACCTCCCAGATCTTTGTACAGACGTTATCGAGGAAATAGCGGTCGTGGCTGACCACCAGCACCGCGCCGGAGTAGCCCTTGAGGTAGTTTTCCAGCCATTCCATGGTGGCAAAGTCCAAGTGGTTGGTGGGCTCGTCCAGAATGAGGACATCCGGTTTTTCCAGCAGCAGCTTCGCCAGACGCAACCGTGTCAGCTCGCCGCCGGAGAGCACCGCAATGTTCTTTTGCCATGTATCCTGCGCAAAGCCCATGCCGGACAGCACCTTTTTGATGTTCACGTCCATGTTGTAGCCATCGGCGGCGTCTACGATGTTTTGCAAAGCATCGTGCTGTGCCAGCAGGTCGGCGTTGTCCGGCTGGGCAGCCATGCGGCGCTCCAAGATCTGCATCTGCGCCATGGCATCCAGCACCGGGGCAAAGGTGGCGCGCATCTCGCCGTAGATATCCAGCGTAGCATCCAGCTTTGCGTTCTGCTCCAGATAGCCCAGCGTTACCCCGTGGGTCACGCTGAACTCGCCCTCGTAGTCCTGATATTCGCCGGTAAGGATCTTGAGCAGAGTGGTCTTGCCCGCACCGTTTTGTCCCACGATGCCGATGCGATCCTCCCGCTCGACACTGGCGGTCACATCGTGCAGCACCACTTTTTCGCCAAAGGTCTTACCCAGTTTTTCTAAATGTATCAGCATAGTTTTGATCCGTTATCCGTTCTTTTTTCAAGTTTCAGCACTGGTGGCGGCGGTTCTTCAGGCCAACGTTGGCCAGCTCCTCCTGCTCCATCACCAGCGGATACAGCTCTTCCAGACTGGCGATCTCGTAGGTGGGGATCACCTTGCCGGGGTTCTCGGCGTGGTTGGGGTTGTACCAGCAGGTATCCAGCCCGGCGTTGCTGCCGCCCTGAATATCACTGGGCAGGCTGTCGCCCACCATCAGGACGTGCTCCCGGTTCTCCACGCCCAGCGCGCGCAGGGCGGCATCAAAAATACGGGCATTGGGCTTTTCACAGCCCATTTTCTCAGAGATGAACACGTCCTCCATAAAGTTCATCACGCCGCTTTCTGCCAGACGGCGGGTCTGCACCTTCTGGGCACCGTTGCTGACGATGGCCAGCGTTGCCACCTCCGAAAGCTCCCGCAGCACGTCCAGCACCTCCGGGCTCATCAGATCCGGGTGGGTGGACAGCTGCTCCAGATAGAAGCGGTTCATCTCCACACCGTCACCAGCGGCATTGATGGCCTTTAAAAAGCGGCTGAACCGCTCGCCGAACAGCTTCTCGCGGCGGATCTGGCCTTTTTCCAGCTGCCGCCACAGTTCCTCGTTGATGGTGCGGTAGGTCTGCACGGTCTCAGCATCCGGCTCGATACCGTAGTTTACCAGCGTTTCGGCCAGCGCCTTGTTTTCGGCTGCATCAAAGTTGAGCAGCGTATTGTCCGCATCGAACAGGATGCAATAATATTTTGCCATAGTATCTCACTTTCTTTTCAGCATTTCCCACTTGTGTATCAACAGGGAGAAGCCAGCCCCACCCCCGGCAGAGCTGGCTTCTCGTTATTCAGAAACGATTTCATACGCAGACAGGTCTGTTTGTGCCGGGGTGTTGTCCGGGCACAGCGTCTTTCCCTCGCAGGGCGTCAGACCGCATTTCTGCATTTCTTCCTCCAATGCGCTGTTATCCACGTTTTCCCAGTCGGTATCGTAGTAATCCACGCTGCCGTTGGTCACGTCGTTCTCCCCGGGCAGGGAGGGTGTGCGCATTTCTTGCCAGTACATAGGGCTCCACCTTCCTCTCACGCCAGCCTATGCGGCGCGGGCGCGGAGTGTGCCCTTAGTTGGCAGCTTCCTTGCCGGCGCTGGCTTCGGTCTTGGAGGACGCGGGCTTTTCCTCTTTAGAGGTTGCCGGTTCATCTTCCTTGGAGGAAGCCGTGTGCTCCTGCTTAGAAGAAGCAGTTTTTTCCTCCTTGGAGGAGGAGCTGCTCTGCGAAGAAGAAGTGGGCTTTTCTTCCTTAGAAGAAGCCGCAGAAGAGGCGGGCTTCTCTACCTTGGAGGAGCTGCCGGTGCTTTCAGAAGTACCGTTCGAGGAGGAAGAAGCGGGCTTCTCCTCCTTGGAAGAGGCCGGTTTGTCCTCCTTAGAGGAGGCAGACGTTTCTTCCTTGGAAGAAGCAGGCTTATCCTCCTTAGAGGATGCACTGGAACTGCTGCTGGACGAGCTGGCCGGTGCACCACTGACCGAAAGTTCCAGCTTGTTGCTGGTCACAGTGCAGTCATTATAGCTGGCGGTGGCGTACACCCGGAAGGTGCCGCCCAGCATGGAGGGGTCTACCTCGCCCTTTACGGTGGTCTTGCCGGCAGCCTGTGTCACCTCGCTGCCATTGACATACCAGCGGATGCTGGAAGCATCCAGATACTTGCCCTTGAGGGTAGCTTTAAAGGTATAGGAATCCCCCAGCGCAGCCTTGCCGCTGCTGCTGATTTGGATAGAGGCTGCCGCAAACACAGCTGTCACATCCACGTTCTGGTCAAAATTGGTATCCGTGCGGGTGCGCTTGGTCACGCCATCGCTCCACTTGACGAACACATAGCCGTCCTCCGGCACTGCGGTAACAGTAACAGTCTGGGCGGCGCTGGTCACCTTGACGGTAAGAGACTTGCCGCTCTCGTTGCCGCAGGTCAGGGTACCGCCGCCGGTTTTATCTACACGGTAACCGGCCTGATACTCCGTTTTTTCCTCAACAGCCGAGGAAGAGACGTCCTCCGAGCTGCTGGGTGCTTCCACGGCAGAGCTGGGGTTAGCGGTATACTCGGCGCGGGTGGGGATGTTATTGGTGTCCGGGCGGCGATCCTCGGTCTCATAGGCGTGGGTACGCAGATACTTCAGCAGCACCTTCAGACCTGCGGGCTTGAGGTGGATGTCCCCGCTCTGGTAGTAATCCACATTGCCGTAGCCGTTGGCGTCCTTGAGTGCCTCGGCAGAATTGAGGAACTTGACGCCCAGCTGCTCGCACATGGTCAGCAGTGCCATGTTGAAATCATCAATACGGGTCTGGTCCATGTTGGGGTAGTTGGAGTGGTTGGACGGAACCGGCGGCACCGTGTTGACGATGATATCGGTATAGGGATAGCTGGCCTGAATGGCCTGCACCAGCGCGGTGTAGTTGCTGATAAAGTCCTCGGTGTTCATGCCGTTATCGTTGGTGCCCAGCATGATGACCACCCGGCGGGGCTTCATTTTTGCCACTGCCTGTGCGATGGTGTAGCGGTTATCGTCCCGCTTGAAGGTGACGATGCCCTCATGCAGGGCGGCGCTGGTGCCAATGCCCTCTTTTGCGCAGAACTGCTGCAATGAGATCAGACCGCTGGCGTACAGACGCACCGTGTTGGAATCGCCGATAAAAAGGGTCTGCTCCTGATAGGCGTCGCCAGCATCAGCAGTTCCGGTGAGCAGTGCGCTGGAGGTCTGGTTGATCTGATAGTGGTCAGAGATATCCTCCTCCCCTTCCGGGGCGGGCGCGGGGGTAATAATGGAAGAATCCCCCGGCTGCTCCGACGGGTTCTTACCCCGCTTGAGCATGGTAAGGGTGATGCCGATGGTCAGCAGCGCCGCCAGTGCACACACGATGCACACCAGCACCGCCTGCTTCTGCATCGGGGTCAGTGCCTGATTCTCCTTTTGGTTATTGCTTCTCATATTCTATCCATTCTCCTTCCGAAGGAATGAAACTTCCTGTCATACCCGGGCTGCCAGCAGCCGGTCGGTAAGGTCGGCGCAGCTTTCGGCCAGCAGCACCGGATGGAAGGGTTCCAGCTCTTCCCGGCTGCCGTAGCCATACAGCACACCGGCAGCATCCAGACCGCAGTCGGCAGCGCCCCGCATATCATCGTTACGGTCGCCCACCATCAGCACCCGCTTGCCCTGCAAGGCGGGCTGGCTGAGCACATAACGCACGACCTCGGTCTTGGTGTCCCGGCTTTCGTCCATAGAGGCGCCGCCGATAAAATCAAAATACTGTGCCAGCCCCTGCTCTTCCAGAATGGGGGTGACCACCTTAGTGGGCTTGGAGGTGGCAGTGCACAGGAGAAAACCCGCGTCTTTCAGGGTTTGCAGCATCTGCGGAACACCCGGGAACACGGCACACTCGTGACTGCCCTTCACCGCGTAACTCGTGCGGTAAAGGTCGGTAGCTTTTTCGATCAGCGCCGGGTCGGTAAAGTGCTCGCCGAAGCTTTTGCGCAGGGGCGGGCCCAGATAGCGGCGCAGGTTGATGCCGGATACGTCCACACCCATGGTGCAGAAAACCTCTTGCAATGTATGAATGATACCGGGGGCTGAATCGATCAGCGTCCCGTCCACATCAAATAGGATCGCATCATAATGCAGCAATATTTTATTCCTCGCTTTCATGGTGATACATCCAATAGTATAGCACAGATTTGATACATCAGCAATTCCAACAAAAGATTTTTCTGTCTCTTATGCAGAATTTTCCTAAAAAGGGAGGCCGCTGCGCCGTTTTTTGCACAGCAGCCTCCCTTGCAGCAGCGCGGGGCAGCACAATGCCGGGCAGCCCGCGGGCTGCCCGGCATTGCATTTTCACGGATCAAATTGCAGCAGAGACCGTCCCCTGCAAAAGCATTACTACGCAGGTGATGGGCAGCTGCTGTCCCCTGGGACATAGATGTTGTTGGAGATGAACTCCAGCTTATCCTTGAGCACCAGCTCAAGATTTGCTACGGCGTGCACCATGTTGGTGGCGGAGTCGTTCACCTCCAGCAGCTTGCAAAGATCCAGACCGTCCAGATCCATGGCTTTCTGCATCTTCCGGCTTTCGGCACACAAAATGTGGCTGAGCGCCGTTTCCTGCAAGGCAATGCTTTCCATCAGGTCCACGACAGCCTGATCCAGACTGACCTTGGGCATTTCCGGGCACTGAGAACGGGTACAGGGTGTATCGATCATCATAGGGCAAAACCTTCCTTTCCGGTCGTGTGCCCTATCCTATGCTGCGGCGGGTACGGCTGTTACTGCTTTTCTGCCTGTGCGCGCACCTTCTCAATGGTGTCGCGGTAGCCGCCGGAGCCGTACTGGATGCAGCGGTTGATGCGGCTGATAGTGGCGGTGCTGATCTCCACCGCCTTGACGATCTGCTCGTAGGTGGCACCATCCAGCAGGAGCTTTGCAGCCTGTAATCGCTGTGCCATATCTGAGATCTCCTTTACAGTGCACAGATCCTCAAAAAAAGCGTAGCACTCTTCCCGGCTCTCCAGACTGAGGATGGCATCAAAGAGCGCATCCGTCGTCTCGTTTCTTCTGGAATTTTTTTCAGCCATTGTTTTTCTCCTTATTATAACAGCGGCAGCAGCGGGCAAGCCAGACTGTGCTGCCGCGCGGGATATTCTGCACGCTATTACTTTAGCACTTCAAAGTGCGAAAGTCAAGACCTGTGAGTGAATGGTTTTCAATTATAGACGTGTTTAGTTTTATTCTCTTCACACATGAAAGAAAATCATCTAAAAATTATTCCCGGAAAATGGCTTGAATTGGCGCATCCTCTGAACTTGTGACGAAAATATTGACAATTGATGAAAACGGGAATAAAGTAGGACACAATCATTCAGCAAATGCAAGGAACAGGACATGATCTTCTGCATCACCCTCTTTCAGCGAGCCGCTTCTCGGGTGAAAAAGCGGCAGTCAGGAGCAGAGGACCCTCGCCTGCGAGCAGCCTGTGTGAACCGGGTTTTGTGCCCCTTAGTAGCACGGTGCCGTCCAGCCCACGTTATCGGGCAGCATGGTCGGTGTACCATGCGTGGGAGAGTGGCTGTTTTAACACAGCAAGCGAAGTGGTACCGCGGAGTATTGCTCTTGCCCTGGCAGGCGGGAGCAGAAGCCTTCGTCTTCGGAGCGTGGCCGGAAAACCCGGTCATGTGCTGAGGACGAAGGTTTTTTACGCTCTGGGGAAGCACTTTGCCGGACGGCAGCCTATCGTTCCGAACCTGTTGCGGAGTGAAAAAAGGAAAGAGGTAGAAATCTATGAATACGCTGGTCATCGTATTGATCGCAGCGGTGTGCCTGTTTGGCGCTTATGTGCTTTACGGCCGCTGGCTGGCTAACAAATGGGGCATCGACCCCGCAGCCAAGACCCCGGCAGTCGTCCACGAGGATGGCCGGGACTATGTGCCCACCAATGGCTGGACAGTGTTTGCCCACCAGTTCAGCTCCATTGCCGGTGCAGGCCCTGTTACCGGTGCCATTCAGGCCGCAGCTTTCGGCTGGCTGCCGGTGCTGCTGTGGGTACTGCTGGGTGGCATCTTCTTCGGCGCTGTCACCGACTTTGGTGCCCTGTATGCTTCCGTTAAGAACGACGGCAAGAGCATGGGTATGCTGATCGAAAAGTACATCGGCAAGACCGGCCGCAAGCTGTTCCTGCTGTTCTGCTGGCTGTTCTGCGGCATCGTCATTGCCGCCTTTGCGGACATGGTTGCCGGCACCTTCAATGCCTTCGGCGCAGACGGTGCAATGGTCGAGGCCGCCAAGACCAACGGTGCTGCCGGCATGGTGTCCATCATGTTCATGGTGTTTGCCGTTATCTTTGGCCTGCTGCAGAAAAAGTTCAGCTTCTCCGGCTGGAAGGAAAGCGTTATCAGCATCGTGTTCATCGTGCTGTCCTTTGTTATCGGCGCAAACCTGCCCCTGATCCTGGGCAAGGCCGCTTGGAGCTACATCACCTTTGTGTATATCTTCTTTGCCGCTGTGCTGCCCATGTGGCTGCTCAAGCAGCCCCGTGACCACATGACCACCTTTATGTTCGTGGCCATGATCGTAGGTGCTGTGGTCGGCCTGCTGGTGGCACACCCCACCATGAACCTGCCTGTGTTCACCGGCTTTACCAACGAAAAGCTGGGCACCATGTTCCCCATCCTATTTGTCACCGTGGCCTGCGGTGCAGTTTCCGGCTTCCACAGCCTTGTTTCCTCCGGTACTTCCTCCAAGACCGTTGAGAACGAGAAGGATATGCTGAAGGTCGGCTACGGTGCCATGATTCTTGAAAGCCTGCTGGCTGTGCTGGCTCTGTGCGTGGCCGGTGCTGCCGCAGCTGCCGATGGCACCCCTGCCGCTGGTACCCCGTTCCAGATCTTCAGCCGCGGCGTTGCCGGTTTCTTTGAGATGTTCGGCGTGCCCGCTTACGCCGCTACCGTGTTTATGACCATGTGCGTTTCCGCACTGGCTCTGACCAGTCTGGATGCCGTGGCCCGCATTGGCCGCATGAGCTTCCAGGAGCTGTTCAGCGTGGACGACATGGAGCACGCTGAGGGTTGGCGCAAGCTGTTCTGCAATGTGTACTTCTCCACCTTTATCACGCTGGTGTTCGGCTTTATCCTGACCAAGATCGGCTACGCCAACATCTGGCCGCTGTTCGGCTCTGCCAACCAGCTGCTGAGCGCACTGGTGCTGGCTACCCTGTGCGTGTTCCTGAAGGTGACCGGCCGCAGCAACAAGATGCTGTTTCCCCCGCTGATCATCATGCTGTGCGTCACCTTTACCGCACTGGTGCAGCGCCTGATTGCTATGGTCAAGGCCATCAGCACTGCCGCTTCTGTTACTATCCCTGCCGGTGAGACCACTTGGGGCGCTGTGTTCATCGCAAACGGCCTGCAGCTGATCCTTGCCGTGCTGCTGATCGTGCTGGGCCTGAACATTGTGTTCCACTCCTTCTCCGCTTACAAGAAGGCTGAGCACAACAGCGAAACTAAGGTCTGATTTTAACCCTGCCATTCACAATCCTGTTTTCAATAAACAAAATGCCGCTGACGATGCACAAAGCTGTCAGCGGCATTTTGTTTTATTCCGGCAGTTCCATTTCATGTTCCATGGGTACAAAGCCGAACTTTTCATACAGCGGCCTGCCCATTGCGGTCGCTTCCAGCGAGATGGCCGTCACCCCGCGCCGGTGCGCCTCCTCCACCAACCGGGTCAGGATGCGGGTCGCAATGCCCTGCCGCCGGTACTGCGGTGCGGTGTACAGATTCATAAGGTAAGCTTTCCGACCGGTGGGGTTATGGACGGTGGGCATGACCTGAAAATAGCTCACGGCGCCGGTGCCTGCCAGCGTTTCACCGTCCCAAAGGAGATACGCCATGTGGGTGTTCTCGGCAAAGGCCTTCTGGTAATAGGTCCGTGTCTGGCTCTCCACCTCCGGCAGCGGAGTATCTTCCGGCAGCTGATTGGCTGCCCGCAGCACCCGGCAGCGCACCGCTACCAGCAATTCCAGCTCTGCCAGCGTGGCTTTCTGTTCGGTAAGGTTCAGCAATTGTGTTCCTCCCAGCTTTGCAGAGCGGCCAGCTGGGTCTCTGTGTGGAACCAGTGCTCCCCGCCCTCCAGAATGGTCAGGTGCGCCCCGGTCTGCTGCCGGAACCGCTCCATAGCGGTGTGCCCGGTAAGGGGGTCCGTATCGGCATAGAGCACCTGTGTGGGTACCTTCCAATACAGCGGATGTTCCCGCACCCAGCATAGATACGGCCACGAGAGGGTCTCCCCCATAGCGGTGGGGATTTCCCCTGCCGCGTGCAACTGCTCCTCCGTTACCCCTGCCTGCTGCATCAGGTCAAGAATCAGCTTTTCCATATCCACCACCGGGGAGACAAGCAGTGCCTTTTCCGGCGTTTGCGTCTGCAACGCCTGCATGGCAAACCACGCACCGATGCTGACCCCGTACACACGGATCTGCTTCCATACCGGCTGCATCCGGGCATAGACCGCTTGCAACTCCCGGGTAACCACCCACGGCACCAGCTTTTCCGGGCTGTTTTTTCGGGTGCCGTGCTCCGGCAGATCGACAGCCAGAACCTGCCAGCCTGCCGGGCAAGCTGTGCAGGCAAAGCGGGCAGCTTCGGCTGCGCTGCCGTTTTTGCCATGGACATAGAGATAGACCTTGCGGCTGCGCTTGCCGTACAGAACAGCCGGAATGCCTGCGATCTTGAGCTTGATTTTTTCCATAACAGTCCCTCCTGTTCTGGGGCGTTCTGTGCCCTGTTTTCTCTATGATAGCACAAAGAACTGACAAACACAAACAGGAAAAAGTTGCTATCATCCTTATTGCAAAACGATTTTGAATGGCCTCCGCTGCCGCTCTGGCCATTGTTCAAGGAAAGTATATTTTAATATTTGAGGTTCTGAAACGCCTGCGGGCGTTTCAGAACCTCTTTTTCACAGAAGGGGTCGTAACTGGAAACGGCTGCTGTTACCTCTTACGTCCTCTCCCGTGAAAATGGGATAATGGAGCGTCCGCAGACGCTCCGTTATCCCGAAATAATAAATCATAATTCCGCTGAATATGGCCAAAGCGCAGCGGAGGCCATTTGAAATCGCTCTGCGCAAAAAGAGCCACCGCACAAACTTGTGCGATGGCTCTTGAGATAGTGCTTCAGGTTTTGCTTAGCCGAAGATGTTGATCAGGATACCAGCAGCAACGGCAGAACCGATAACGCCGGCCACGTTGGGGCCCATGGCGTGCATCAGCAGGAAGTTGGAGGGGTTCTCGCTCTGGCCGACCTTCTGGGAAACACGAGCGGCCATAGGCACGGCGGAAACGCCGGCAGAACCGATCAGGGGGTTCACCTGACCGCCGGTCAGCTTGTACATGACCTTGCCGCACAGCACACCAGCTGCGGTGCCGAAGGAGAAAGCGATCAGACCCAGCACGATGATGAACAGGGTGCGGGTATTCAGGAAGGTGTTTGCACTGGTGGTGCAGCCAACAGACAGAGCCAGGAAGATGGTGATGATGTTCATCAGCTCATTACCGGCAGTCTTCTGGATACGGTCCACAACGCCGCACTCCTTCATCAGGTTGCCCAGCATCAGCATACCGACCAGAACGGCGGCATCCGGCACGATGAGGGAAACGATGATGGCGACCATGATGGGGAAGATGATCTTCTCGGTCTTGGAGACAGTGCGCAGCTGCTTCATGACCACAGAGCGCTCCTTGGAGGTGGTCAGTGCCTTCATGATGGGCGGCTGGATGACGGGCACCAGTGCCATGTAGCTGTATGCCGCCACGGCAATGCTGCCCAGCAGCTCAGGTGCCAGACGAGAGGTAACGAAGATAGCGGTGGGGCCGTCGGCACCGCCGATGATGGAGATGGCAGCGGACTGCTTCTGGGTAAAGTCCACCAGACCGGTAGCGGCCAGCAGACGGGCGCCCATGTAAGTACCGAAGATACCGAACTGTGCGGCAGCGCCCAGCAGCAGGCTCTTGGGGTTGGAGATCAGGGGTGCAAAGTCGGTCATGGTGCCGATGCCGAGGAAGATCAGCGGCGGGTAGATGCCCAGCTTAACGCCCATGTAGAGCATATCGGCCAGACCACCGTTGTTCAGAATCTCGACCCACATGGGGTGCTCCAGACCGTCACCAACGAAGTACTGCATGTGAATGATGCCGCTGCCGGGGAGGTTGGCAAGGATCATGCCAAATGCCATGGGCAGCAGGATCAGGGGTTCAAATTCCTTGACGATGGCGAGGTACAGCAGAAAGCAGCCCACGCAGATCATCACGGCGTACAGCCAGCCGCCGGGCTGGCCAAACTGTGCAAAGCCGGAACTTTGGAAAATACCGACCAGAGTATCAATAAACTGTGTCATGCTCTTCCTCCTGTGTTAAAACGGGGCCGTGGTGTCGTTCACGCCGGCCTTGCCCCAGCCATTTTTGCCACGACGCACTGCCTTGAGGGTGTACTTGCCGTTGCCCATTGCATGGATAGCAGCCATAATGGCAGCCACCACATCACCGGGGATGCCTTCCTCTACCTGAGGAGCGGGCGCAGCCTGCTGTACCGGAGCGGCAGCGGGCTTTGCGGCAGGTGCCTGCGCAGCAGTCTTGGCGGCCTTCTTCTTGGCATTCATCGAGTCGAAGATCTTGCCCTCCAGCGTGATGATAGCCATCAGCAGCACGAGGATCAGGAACACCAGCACGATACCAGTAATGGTAACGACCACATCGAAACCTAAGTCCATGGTTTTTCCTCCTGTTTGTTGGATACTGCAAGCGATACAACATCGTTAGCAGAAAATCAATTTGGGTATAGTATACCGTATTTTGCCAATCATTTCAACAAAAATTAACAAATTTTATTTTTGCTGCTTTGTGATATGACATGGACAAAACGAACCAAGCTTAGCGGCGGCCGATGCGCGGGGTGGCATCCGTAAAGCCGGTTTCCAGCTTATCACCGATGGAAAGGCTCTGTGCCGTGCCCAGTGCAACGCAGTTTACGGGATCCGGCGAGACGGTGACCTCCACCTTCAGTTCCTGGCTCAGATATTCGGTCAGACCGTGCAGCTGGGCGCCGCCACCGGTCAACATGACGCCGTTGCGGTAGATATCGCCTGCCAACTCCGGCGGAGTCTTTTCCAGCACCTGATGGGCTGCGGTGCCGATCTGCTCGCTGAGCATCATCACCGGCTCGTACAGATCATCGGTGGAAACGGTCACGCGCACCGGCAGACCGGTGAGCAGGCTGCGGCCCTTGATCTCCATGCTCTCGTGGAAATCAGTCTTTTGGGGGCAGCAGGCAACGTGCTTTTTCAATTCTTCAGCGGTGCGCTGGCCAATGGCGATGCTGTATTTGTTGCGGACGTGCTTGAGGATCTCCTCATCGTAGTGGTTGCCGGCCACGCGCACACTGGTGGCCTTGACCTTGCCGCCAAGGCTCAGCACGGCGATATCCGTGGTGCCGCCGCCGATATCAATGATCATGCGGCCGTCCGGCAGGGTGATGTCGATGCCGGAGCCAAGGGCTGCGGCGATAGGCTCATCGATCAGGTACACCTGACGGGCACCGGCAGCCACCACAGCCTCCACCACGGCGTCGCTCTCGATGCCGGTAATGGCGGCAGGTACACACACTGCCACTCGAGGCTTGACCATGTGGGAACTGTACACCTGCTTGACAAAGCGGCAGATCAGCTCCCGGGTCATGGTGTGGTCACTGATGACGCCATCCTTCAGCGGGAAGATAGCGGAGATGTAGTTGGGCGTGCGTCCCACCATAGCCAGTGCCTTGTCGCCGGCTTCCAGCACGGTGTTCTTGCGGGTATCCATTGCCACAACGCTGGGCTGATTGAGCACCACGCCCTTGCCCTCCTGCGCGATGATGATGGTAGTAGTACCAAGGTCGATGCCAATATCATTCTGTGCCATAATTGCCTGATTCCTTTCTCTGCGTTCCTCTATCATGTATGTAACGCCCGCAGCTGCGGGCAAAAAACAAAGACTGTTTTAGTATAACATAGTTGCGGCAAAAAGTATACAAGCTTTGCCGCTGTTCTGCGCAGTTTTATCAGGGATCCTCCCCTTCTGTGCTGAGCTGCTCCGGCGGCTGTCCGGCCTGCAGCAGGGCGCACAGGCCGCTGTAACGCAGGTTCTGCCGGATGTTGCTCATCATGCTGTTCACCACGTCCCTGCGGCCCGCCACAACGCACAGCCTGCGCGCGCGGGTGACACCGGTGTAGAACAAATTGCGGTAACACAGCCTTGGCGGCACCTGCGCCACCGGCAGGATCACCGCCGGGAACTCGCTGCCCTGACTTTTGTGCACCGTGATGGCGTAGGCGATCTCCAGCTCGTTCAGGTTTTCTGCCGGGTAGAGCAGCCGCCGGTCATCCATGCGCACCACCATGGAGCGCTCCCGCAGGTTGATGCTTTCCACGATGCCGATATCGCCGTTATAAGCGCCTACACCCTGCTCGCCGCCGATGCGGTTCCAGACGATTTCGTAGTTGTTGCGCACCTGCATCACCTTATCCCCTACCCGGAACACCCGGGCGGCGCTTTGCAGCTGGGGCTTGCCCTTCTGGGGCGGGTTGAGCAGGTTTTGCAGCTCCACGTTCAGCGCCTGCGTGCCGGTGGGGCCAAGCTTTGTGGGGCACAGCACCTGAATATCCCGGATGGGATCAAAGCCGTAGCTCCGGGGCAGCCGGGTGGTGACAAGGTCGCACACCAGACGCTGCGCAGCCTCGCCGTCCGTCTCCAGAAAGAAGAAGTCATCGGTCTTGCTGCCCTTTTGCAGCGGCTCGCCGGAGATGATGTGGTGGGCGTTTTCCACAATGAGACTGCGTTTTGCCTGCCGGAAGATCTCGTTCAGGCAGACGGTGGGCACACAGCCGGAGCGGATGACCTCGCTGAGGATGTTGCCCGCGCCTACGCTGGGCAGCTGGTCGGCATCGCCTACCATAATAATACGGCAGGTGTAGCGCAGCGCCGCAATGAGCGCCTGAAACAGCTTGACGTCCACCATGCTCATCTCGTCCAGAATGACCACATCGCACTTGAGCAGGTTTTTGTCGTTATGGATAAAGCTGACCACGCCGCCGGTATAGTCCACCTCCAACAGACGGTGGATGGTGCTGGCCTTGCGCCCGGTCAGTTCGCTGAGACGCTTGGCGGCACGGCCGGTGGGAGCACACAGGGCTACCCGCTCAGCCTGATTTTCCAGCAGCTGCAAAATAGCGTTGACGGTGGTGGTCTTGCCGGTGCCGGGGCCGCCGGTGAGCACAAGGCAGTTTTCGGTCATGGCCTTGCGGATGGCTTCCCTTTGAAGAGGGGCATAAGCAAAGCCTTGGGTCAGCTCTAAGATCTGAATGTTTTTATCCAGATCCCGGGCAGTGTTCTTGCCGCGCTTTGCCAGCAGATTCAGCCGATCGGCAATATCCTGCTCCGCTGCCAGAAGATCCGGCAGGTAGATATAGGGCACGGCATCGAACATTTTCACGGCCAGTTCTTCCGTTTCGATGCAATGATCCAGTGCACGGGCCAGCTTTTCCGGCGGCTGATGGATGAAGTTGGAGGCAGTGGCCAGCAGCTGTGCCCGGGGCAGACAGGTGTGGCCGTTGCCCGCATTGTGGCGCAAGGTTCGCAGCAAAGCAGCTTCCAACCGCTGGGCACAGTCCCCTTCCATGTGGTAGTACTGGGCGATGCTGTCTGCGTGACGGAAGTCCAGCTGCAGCGGCTCGCCGCACAGCAGATAGGGGTTTGACGCAATGGCCTGCATTGCCCCCACGCCAAAGGCTTTGAACACTTCCATCGCCTTGCGGGGGCTGATCTCGAACTGCGCCAGATAGGCGATGAGCTCCCGCATGCCAAACATCCGCTTGAACTCCTGCTGGATGCGGTCGGCTTTATCCGGCGAGATGCCGGGGACCTTGGTTAGCCGGGCGGGGTCGTTGGCGATGACCTCCAGCGCTTCAGCCCCGAACATGTCAATGATCTTATCCGCAGTCCTTGCGCCGATATACGGCAGGGAACGGCTGGCCAGAAAGGCATATACCGCTTCCAGATCCTTGGGCATATCGGTCTCGCATTCCTGCGCGTGGAACTGGCGGCCATAGGTGGCGTGGTTTTCGTATCTGCCGCGGCAGATGACGCTTTCGCCTGCGTGCAGCTCGCCTACGATGCCGCAGACCACCGTGAGCACCCCGCCGCCGGAGATCTCGAACACCGTATAGCCGTTATCCTCGTTCTCATAGATGATATCCTCCACGACACCTTCGATCTGTTCCAACTGCTCGTCCACCAGTTCCACCTCCTTTTGCACAGATATTATAAGTATAGCCCTTTTGGCGGGATTTGTAAATTGTAGAATCCGCAAAATCCCCGGGCAGCTCTCGCCTTTTTCCGGCGGTTGTGCTATACTGGGCGCAAACACTACGTCACGAAATGAGGAGCAACAATGGAGATCATCATTCATCAGGCCATTCTGCACGTTCTGGATACCACCATGGATGCACCGGTGCTCAGCGGCGGCCCCATGGAACTGACTGCCGAAAAGAACTCCTACCTGCAGAACCACATTGAAAAGCTGCTGGCCAGCGACGATATCCGCCAGTGCCGCCCGCTGCCGGACTCGGCTTTTAAAAATGAGCTGGAGCACAATCAGGACTTTGTGGACCTTTCCTGCCGCATTGCCGGGGTGCTGTTCGACTATATGCACGCCCACACCACCATCCCCGGGGCAGACCTTGCCGTGGTGGATTTTACCCGGGACGGTGCGCCGTGGCTGGGCATCCTGAAGCTGAACTACAAAAACGGTTACACCCACTACACGGAAACCGTAGAGGGCGCACCGGTGAACTCCATCATCCAGCAGCGCGCCTGCCTGCCTACCCAGAGCGGCAAGGTGGAGGAGGGCGCACTGGTTGACCTGACCGATTACTCCATGCGGCTGCTGGAAAAGAAGTATGATATTGACGGCCACAAGGAGTTTTATCTCTCCACCGTGGTGTTCCAGTACACCACCGCTCAGCCGGAAAAGAAAAAGCTGCAGGCCATTCAGGAAGCCGCCGTGCAGGCTGTGCAGGAAAACTACGCCGAAACGCCCCATGTGGAGGCACAGGTGGCCATGATGATTGCCAATCAGGCCGCCGACAACGACAATCAGGTGTCCATCCAGCAGGTGCGCCAGCAGCTGGAAGAGGAATATCCTCTCGCCGCTGTGCCCTTTGACGACTATGTAGAAAAGAGCGATGTCATCGACAGCGCCGCCCAGCCGGTGACTGTGACCCCCGCCCGCATCCGCCGCATGGAGAGCCGCAGCCTGCGTACCGCCAACGGCATTGAGGTGAAGATCCCCACTGAGCTGTTGAACGCCGAATCCGAGGTAGAGTTCTTACACGCCGATGACGGCAGTATTTCCCTGCTGATCAAAAATGTCATTTTGTAAGCATCTGCTGCAAAATCTTGCAAAACCCTGCGGTTGGCCTTGCCATCCGCAGGGTTTTGTGCTATACCTGTGTTGTATCTTTCGTGGTATACACGTTATGGCCTAGAGGAGGAGAATTTTATGGAGCTGGCTCTCATCACCGCGCAGCAGGTCGCGGTCTTGTTCCTGCTGATCGGCACAGGCATGGTGGCGGTCAAGACCGGTGTGCTCAAGTTGGAAAACAAACAGGCGCTTTCCAATCTGCTGGTGTACATTATTGTGCCAGCCATGGTGGTAAACTCTTACCGCATGGAGTTCAGCGCCCAGATCTTGCACAATCTGCTGGCGGCTTTTGGCATGAGTGTCCTGTCCGTGCTGCTGGGCACCGTGATCACCCTGCTGCTCACGGCACGCAAGACCGGCAGCCGGATGCCCATTTTCCGGTTTGCCTGCATTTTTTCTAACGCAGCGTACATGGGCTTCCCGCTTATTTCGGCGCTGTTCGGCTCCGAGGGTCTTTTGTATGCCAGTGCCTACGTTACCGTGTTCAACATTCTGCTGTGGACGCTGGGCTACGGTCTTGTCAGCGGCGGCTCCAGCGTAAAGGAGGTCGCCCGCAGTCTGGTGCGCACCCCGGTACTGTATGCCATTGTAGTGGGCTTGGGCATCTATCTGCTGCAGATCCCGCTGCCTGCCCTGATCACCCAGCCGCTGGAACTGCTGGCTGGGGTGAACACCCCGCTGTCCATGCTCATCACCGGGATGCTGATCGCCGCCGGTGACGTGCGCAGCATCGTGACCGACAAACACATCTGGAAGCTTGCCTCCGTGCGTATGCTGCTGATCCCGGCGGCTACGCTGGCACTGTTCGGGGTGCTGGGCTTCCACGGCACTGCCGCACAGGTGGTAACGCTGCTGGAATGCTGCCCGGCTGCCGCTATCACCTCGGTATTTGCGGTGCAGTTCGGCCACGATGAGCACTTTGCCGCCGGAAGCGTGGTGCTGACTACCCTGCTCAGCATTATCACCCTGCCGCTGTGTGCGTTGATCATCACCATGGTGATGTAAGACGCCGTGCGGCGGTGCCGCTATATTTATATTGTAAGAAGAGCCGCCGTGCATCGTGTTGTACGGTGGCTCTTTGCTTTGGCATGCAGGACGATTTGGAATACGCTCCGCGTTCGCTTTGCGCATAATCAGCGGAATCGTTATTTTAAATTTCGGAGTAGCGGAACGCCTGCGGGCGTTCCGCTACTCCTTTTTTCACAGGTGGGGTCATGATTGGAAACGGCAGTTGCAGCGCCGCCTCCTGCGGAAGCGCGGCGCTGCGGGCATTCCCGGCCATCACTTCACAAAACAAAAAAGCCATCGCTTTTGCATTTCTGCATCAACGATGGCTTCGTATTGGAGCGGCCGACGAGGCTCGAACTCGCTACCTCCACCTTGGCAAGGTGGCGCTCTACCAGATGAGCTACGGCCGCATATCCGGTGCATTTATCCCTGCACCCTCCCGAGCGATTCTTGCGAATTTCAGGGCCCCCGCAGAAGTTTGCGAAGCAAAGTTTTGTGAGGAAAAGGAGAAAGTCTTACACGACTTTCGACGTGGTGCCTCCGATCGGAATCGAACCAATGACACGGGGATTTTCAGTC
>OBRJ01000347.1_pt1 | contig 30453 bp, 25 predicted proteins | sample 1494831 | NCBI WGS metagenome assembly OBRJ01 (sample SAMEA3360658, study PRJEB22359) | human gut metagenome | biome: ENVO:urban biome; feature: ENVO:human-associated habitat; material: ENVO:feces | place: Bangladesh | collected 2011
AAAAGCTCAAGGCCTATATCGAAAGCCAGAATCGGCCTGATTGAGTCCGTTTGCATTTGCGCGCGTCGCCTTATATCCCCGTTATGAATGACGGGGCTTTACGGCTCGTTTTGGTAACGGCCGAACCGCTCGGGCCGCCGCTGGCGGCAACGGCTGCCGAAAATCCAGAAACGCGGCAAATGCCGCAATTTTGCTGAGCTTCATTGATTTCATGATTTTCTCCTTTGGGCTGGATGTTTTTCAGCTGTGACAATCATGAAATCTGGGCGCTTTTCTCGCCATGCGCAGATTTAGCATTTTTTTGCCGGCGAACGCAAAGGGTCTTTGCATATTCTGCAACGGCAGGCCGGGACAAGCCGCGTTCAAGCGCTTGGCGGAGGTCTTTTGCCTTTGATGCGCTGCTCAGGCGCCTTGCGCTGAAACGAACAGCGCACTGCCGTCATTTGTGAGCTGTCCAATTAGGGAAAAGCCAGAGAGCCGTCACCGCGTGAGACGCACAAGATCGAGGCCGGCCTTATGCATCTCCCGCTTGATTGTGAAGCTGCAGCAGCGGCTTCACAATCGTAGAGCGTTCATTATTTAGCTTCGACTTCCTTAGCGGCCTCCGTACCGGCCAGGCGGCCAAGCACCACAGCAATCGTGACGCCTGCACCAAACTGACTCGCCGTTTCGCCCGCGACATAAAGCCCAGGAATCACCGAACCGTCAGCCCGAAGGGCACGGCTCCTCGCATCACGCATGACGCCGCCATAGGTCGTCTGCGAGGCGGGCGATATTTTTTGTCCGTAATAAGGCGCAGTGTCTATTCTCGTGAAGATGGAATCCTTCCGCCCGAAGACTGGATCCTGCTTGGTGTCATAAACAGTATGCCACTCCGTAACGGTTGCGCCTAATGCCTGCGGATTGATGCCTAGTTTGGCTGCAAGATCCGTCAGATTCGGCGCTTCAACAAAGTAGCCGCGCGCTTTGTAGGCCTGCATCAGCGACGCATGGTCGACAGCTTTCTGGTCAAAAATCAAATAAGCAACGCCGCCCGTCTGCTTGGTGATCGCCGAAGCGAGCGCGGCCGTCTGTCCGAGCTCATTGGCAAAGCGCTTGCCCTCTTGGTTGACGAGAATGGCGCCGTTGTAGCGGACGTTGGTGAGCGACACCGCACCGTGACCCGTGTCATAAGCCACCGTCTGCGGCCCGGTCAGATCCATTTGCGAGAGTGCTGCACCGGCCTTTTCCGCCATGATGATGCCGTCACCCGTCGCGCCGACGCTGGCCGTCGATGGATATCCGCCCCACTGCGGGCTGAAGCGCTTCACAAGATCTGGGTTCGAAGCAAAGCCGCCGGTCGCCAAAATCACCGCTTTTGCATGAATCTCCTAAGAGCCCTTGGGCGTCGTCACCCGAACGCCGGACACGCGGCCGTCTGTACCGACGATCAAATCGGTCGCCTTCGTATCGGTTCGCGTTTCGATGCCGAGCGCATCCACACGTGCCTTCATGACGGGCACCAGGCTCGTGCCGAGCGCGCCGCCGTCTTTGGGTGTGTGCTGGGAGCCGTTAATAACGCGGGATAGGTCCGCACCCATGCCGATAAGCCAATCCGCAGTGGGGCCGGAGAGATCAGCGAGCTGCTTCACGTTGGCAAGTTCCTGACCCCGTGCGCCTTTTTCAAGTTTGGCGTAATAATCCGCGGCAGTATAGGGTTTGGCGGAGCTCATCTGCACTTTGGACCCGCCGGCGTTGAAGGCTGTAGAAGCCAAAAGTGTTGTGCCGCCGACGAGCGGCAGTTTTTCAATCAGGAGCACCTTCGCTCCGGCTTCCTTGGCTGCAATTGCGGCCCCCATGCCGGCGCCGCCGGCGCCCACCACCAATACATCCGTCGAATTATTGGTGGGCAGCGCAGCATCGGTCTGATGCGTCTTTTTCAGATCTGCTGCGGTCCCGCCCGCATTTTGGAGTGCCGCTTCAACCGCTGCTGTCACAGCCCGCGAGGAATTCGTCGCACCCGAGACCGCATCGATGGCCGTCGTTTGCCGGGCAATAATTTCCTTAGAGATCATAGCCATGGCCTCAACACCCAGGCCCGGCGTTTCTTCACCGCGCACCACTTTGATGGATTTAATCGCCTGCCCTTGGATTTCAACCGAGAAGACAACGGGTCCGTTATTGCCTTTTGCCGATACCTCATAGGTCCCGTCCTGAAGCGCGGCCTGAACCGAACCGGCCAAACCTAAAGCCGCAAGAAATCCAATTGTGAAGAGCTTCCGCATATCTTTCTCCGCATCCAAACTTTCAGACAAGCATCCCTGTGATCCTTGCCGCTGCGTTCCATTATCTGCGTCATTTAAATCCTGCGGACTTATGAAAAACACGGAATATGCACATGTAATACGTTTTCACTCCTTTTGCCGCAATGCGTTAACAGACCCCATTTTCTGCCGCTATAAGTTCTATCGCCGATTGTTACGGTTTTAATGCTTTTCGGCCATTTCAATGCTTGGAGAACCGCCCGTTCGAGCTTTAGACTTTGGCCGCTCGCCCGCAGTCTTCAGAGGCCAGCCAATGACTGCGGCACAAGTTCATATCAAAAAAAGGAGGAAACCATGAATAATCTCTCACGCCGCTCGCTTATCCGCGGCGCCGCCGTGCTCCCAGCTGCCGGATTGGGTCTTGTCAGCACCGCCGATGCATCGTCCTCGTCAAAGCCAAAATTCGACGAAATCTATGATGTGGTGATCATTGGATCCGGTTTTTCCGGGCTTGCTGCAGCCCTGGCAGCACGCGAAGCGGGAGCTTCAGCTGCCGTATTTGAAAAAATGGCTTTCGTGGGCGGCAACTCCTCGCTTTCGGGCGGCATGTTCGCTGTACCAGGCTCGAGCGTGCAGAAAGAGCAGGGCATCAAGGACTCTCCCGAAGCACTGATGGCCGACATGGAGCGCATTGGTCTGGGTCTGGGCGATCCTCAGCATATTCGGTTCGTCTGTGAACACGCCGCTGAAACCTTTGAATGGACACGCAGCTATATCGGTGTGGACTGGAATCCAACGCTTACCGGCAAGGGCGGCCACTCCGCCGAGCGCTGTCTCATCACACGGCAGGGCACGGGCCAAGGCATTATTGTGCCGGCCGTTAAAAAGCTCGCTTCGCTCGGCGTCAAGCCCCGTACGGGCTGCTTCATGGAGAAGATCCTGCGAAGCCCCGAAGGACGCGTTCAAGGCGTTGAGATTCGTGAAGGCTATGTCTTCGGAAAGCCTGCCGCGGGCACCGTGAAGCGTATCGGCGCCCGCCGCGCCGTGGTGCTCGCCTGCGGCGGCTTCGGCGCTGACGCGAAGTATCGTCAGAAGCTTGACCCCAAGCTCGGCGCACAGTTTCTCACCACAAACCAGCCCGGCGCCACGTCGGAAAGCTGGCGCGAAGTCTCCCGCATTGGCGCGCGGGTCATTCAGGCCGATTGGATTCAGTGCCTGCCGTCCTGCTCTCCGCTCGAAAAAGGCATGGGGAAAGCCACGCACTTTGCCTCTATTTCCGGCTCACTCTTCGGCTTCTGGCTTTCGAGCCTTACCGGAGAACGCTTCGTCAATGAATTCGGCGACCGCAAAGTCTGCACGGACGCCATTCTCACCGTCATCAATAAAGGCGGACACGCGCTTGCATTGAGCGACAGCGACGGCGTCGCACATCTCGAAAAGCTCCGCCCGGGCCTGTTCGACCAGATGGTTGCAGAGAAGACCGTCGTCAAGTATGAAGATGCCGAAGCGCTCGCCAAAGCCTACAAAATGGATCCGGAAGTTCTGAAAAAGACCATTGCGCAATATAACGATGATCTTGCCAAACAGAGCGATCCGAAGTTCGGCCGCCGGTTCGACCGTTCGGCTAAGCCCATCGGCTCGGGCCCCTACTTTGTCTCTGAAATGAGTCCCAAAGTACACCACTGCATGGGCGGCGTGGCTACCGCCGTTGACACGGCGGTACTCGACGTCATGACCGACAAGCCGATTCCCGGCCTCTTTGCGGCGGGCGAATTCGTGGGCGGCATTCACGGCGCCGTGCGCATCGGCGCGTGCGCGGTGATGGACTGTCTCGTCAATGGGCGTGAAGCCGGCCGCATGGCTGCCCAGTCCAAAGCCTGGTTCTAAAGCCGATCAATAACCGTTGAGCGGCCTGGAAGCGGCGCAAAGCTCAGACCGGCTTTGCGCCGCGCTTAGGTCTCTATTCCAAAGAAAACAAGATGTTCACACCTGCCTTTAGACGCTTCGTATGGGCTGGCTGCGCCCTCTTCGCCGCAGCCGGCACCCCTGCCTGCACACTCTTTGGCGCCGTCGGCGAAGGCATGGTCGAGGGCGGCGGAACGCTCGCTGCTAAGACTCGGGATGAACACCCCGGTCCGCAGCGCTTTGACATCGCAGTGCCGTCAAAGGGCTATGCCTATCTGGGACTCTTCACGGGCGACAAGCACCGATTCAACATGGGCTTCAATGAAAAGGGGCTCTTTCTCGCCCGTTCAACTTCAGGGAGCCTTCCTCGCAAAGAGCGGCTGGCATTGCCGCGCTTTTTTAAGCACCGCTTGAGCGCAACCGACTGGATCATGCAGCATTACGCCTCAGTCGACGAAGTGCTCGCACACAGGGAAGTATTTGTCGAGCCGGTGAACTACCTTCTGGCAGACCGCACCAAAATCGCCGTCGTTGAGGTGATGCCGGGCGGTCAAACCACTGTCCGCATCACGGAACACGGGACGGCCGCCCACACCAACCACTTCATCGAACCGGAATCCGAAGCACTCAACCAAAATATCGGCTCGAGCAGCGCGCGCCGGCTCGAGCGCATTCGGGAGCTTCTCGCCGCTGCGCCTAAACCCCTTAAGATCACTGACATGGCGGCCATGACCCGCGATCGGCATGACGGTCCCGTCCGCAGCATTTGGCGCACCGGCACCAAGCCCGACGGCGTTCAGACGCTGGCAGCCATTGCCGTGAGTCTCCCCTCAAGCGGAAATCCATCCCTGAACCTTACCTGGCGAACCGATCCGAACAATTCTCGCGCCATGGACTCGCTCGTCTGCAGCGTTGCGCCCGAAGATTTCAAAATGGGCACTGCCGCCTTCCGAAAGAAATGTTCCGCTATAGAAAACCATCATTGATTCGCTTCAAGAAAGGGCCGCCCATTCAAAAGGAAATCCGCCGGCCGTCAGGGCTCAGAGTGATGAAGCAGACCGCAGGCATCAGCTGATAAAGAAGAGGAATGCAAGCGTACAGATCTGCACCGGTGCGGAACGCTTAATCACCTCTATCGGACTCACGCCTGCAATGCCCGAAATCACGATTACGCCGGCAGCAAGGGGCGAAGAGACGCGGCCGAACGTAGCGGCAACGCTTGCGAGGTAACCGAGGTCGGGGACCGTCATGCCGAACGAGGCGGCATGGGGCGTAACGGCTTCATTGAAGGCAAAGGCCGCAGCGTCGCCCGAACCCGTCATGACGCCCAGCACATAGGGACCGACGGCCGCGCCGAGTTTGGCGAGGTCGGAGGAACCCTTAAGCGCCTCGACGAAAACGTCAATGACGCCGCAGGAACGCAGGCCGGCGGCGAAAACGCCGGCGGCAATGATGAGCCCCAGAATGCTGCCGTAGCCTTGCCCCATGCCGTCAAAGAACCGCTTTGTCAGATCCGCCGGACTGACGCGCGTCACGATCATCGTGTAGATCACGCCGATGAGCATAGCTGTCGCCACGGAAACCTTCACCTGCGGGAACCCGATGGCCACCACAAAGAGCAGTATGACCGGCAGGAGCGGCGCAAAAGCCCAGAGCAGATTAGCCTTTTCGGGCAGCTCCACTTGGTTTGCCGCGTCGTGAACGCCGTCGTTCTCGAAGCCCCCTTTCTTGTAGTCGCCAAAGAGCAGACAGGCCGCAACCATCACGATGATGCAGACGATGGAGATCAGCAGCGTGCGCGTGCCCGTATAGGTGAGGTAGTCCATGATCGGCCAGTCCGCAATCTTTGCTACGAACCCGTTATGGGAAGACCCGGGCGACCAAAAAGACGGCAGCGTCGAAGCAATCACCGTACAGGCAGCCATCGCCGGCCGAAAACCCGCGCGAATCATGAGTGCGCAGATCGTCGGACCGATGGCCGCACACATGCCGGCCAGAGACGAAATCGCAATGGAGACAACGCCCGTCACAATCATGCAGCAAGGCAGGAGCGCAATACCCAGACGGTTGAGCGGCTTCGTAAGGAGCCTCACCAGATGCAGGTCACACCCGGTGACGTTCATCACTCGGGCGAAACCCATCGCCGAACAGACCACGACGATGAGTGAGGCATTGGTCATCGACTTATCGAACTGCTTGAAAGCAGCAATCGGATCGAGTGCGAGCAGACACATTGCGAAACCGGATGTGAGCAGCACCAAACGTGTCTCCCAGCGTTTGAGCAGTCCGTATACCGTGATGCAGACGACAGCTAATGCTGCCCATATTTCAAAAGTCATGAGTTTCGCTTCCTTGGATGGTATTCATGGTTTTTTTATGCTTTTCGCCGCTAGGCGAATTGGCGTATTTTAGAAAGCAAAATGTCATACTCCATTAGCGGTATTACCTATTACCTAAAACCGTTTGAGTCGGCATACCGGACATATACCGACGTTTTCTTTTCGGACTGCCGACATCGCAAAACACTTCCAATATGCGTACCCATCCTGCGCAATCTGCAGGTTTTATGGTCCAGGTTGAAATACCGCAGGCCGCTTCGGCCATCGCCCTCCTTAGACTCATTGCGGGGATGTGAAGAGCCCCGTGAGCGAGCCTCTCAATGCGCTCGATCAGCCCGCCGTCTCTTTGAGACTTCTCGATTTTCCATACGGAGCACTTCTGCGATGCCAGTCATTCTGCCCAACGGGCTTCCTGCCAATGAGCGCCTCCTTGAAGAAAACATCTTCGTCATGTCGCCCGACCGAGCGCGCACTCAGGACATCAGACCGCTTCGAATTTTGGCGCTCAACTTGATGCCGACCAAAATCACAACGGAAACGCAGATTGCCAGGCTGCTTGCTAATTCGCCGCTGCAGGTAGAGCTCACGCTGCTTCAAACCGCCTCTCACCGCGGCAGGCACGTCTCGGGCGACCATCTCGATGCTTTCTATAAGACCTTCGATGAGGTCGAAAACGAACGTTTTGACGGCATGATCATTACCGGCGCGCCCGTGGAGCAGCTCGATTTTCACGAAGTGAATTATTGGGAAGAGCTCAAAGGCATCTTCGACTGGAGTCTCACTCATGCATATTCCACGCTTCATGTGTGCTGGGGCGCATTTGCCGCGCTCTGGTATCACTACGGCATCCGCAAGCGCCCGCTGGCCGAAAAGCTTTTCGGCATCTTTGAGCATGAAGTGCTTCGTCCTTCCAACCCGCTCGTGCGCGGCTTCGATGACCGCTTTTTCGTCCCGCACTCCCGCCATACCGGTCTCAATCTAAAGGATCTAGCCGCAGTTCCTGCCATTAGAGTGCTTGCTTCGGGCCGCCGCACCGGTCCATTTCTGCTCTCCACGGAAAACGGGCGGCAAATTTTCGTGACCGGACATCCCGAATACGACCTCTTCACGCTCGACGCGGAGTATCGCCGGGACCTTGAAAAAGGGATCGAGATTTCTGTTCCTGAAAACTATTACCCGTCCGACGATCCGGCGCAGCGTCCGATCAACCGCTGGCGCTCCCACGCGCACCTCCTCTACCACAACTGGCTCAACTACTACGTCTATCAAACGACGCCCTATGACCTTGAGGAACTTTCTCCCCTTGCCGGCCAGCCGCGCTGAGTTCAGCTCAAGCCTTCAGTGTCTCCCTTCGTTAACACCTAGGATGGCTTCCTAAGGCTATAGGCAAGAAGTTGTAGGCAACCCGAATCGGCGTCATTATTTCTCTCGGCAGCTCTCAAAAAACCTTGCAAAGTTTGGCTGAACGAGTAAATTGATTCTCAAGCACTTCGCTTTCATTTCTCCTTTACACCGATTTCGAAATGAACACCGTCCTTCATGCATCGTCCTTTTATTACGCGTTTTGGCGATTTACGCACAAGACGCGTTTGACTGCATAAAAGGTTTCGGCAAGCGAAAACACAAAACCTGCGGTCTCAAACGCCGCAGGTTTTTTGTTGCTCCTTCCTCTCCCGCACCGCACCAAAGATACGACGGGATCCCAGCAAGGCCAAGCAGCACTCTCCGGCGGCAAAGAGATCGAGCCCAGACACTCGAATCCACCCCAATACCCGAATTTATTCTTCCGGAGAGAAACCATGATCATCATCATGAAGGCCACCGCCACAACGACCGACATCACCGATCTTAAGGACCGTCTTGAATCCCGAGGGCTTCGTGCTGTCGTCATGCAGGGGCAGGAAAAAACAGCCGTCGGCGTCATCGGCGAAACCCGCCTGCATCTGCCCGCCGACCAAATTCTGGCGCTTCCGTCGGTTGAATCTATTCGCCGCGTAAGCGACCCCTGCAAACTCGCCAACCGACTCTTCCATCCGGAGGACACGATCGTCAAAGCGGGCAGTGCCAAGGTGGGCGGCGGCCACTTCGCCATGATTGCCGGTCCCTGCTCCATTGAATCCGAAGAGCAGATCGTCGGCATCGCCAAAGCCGTGAAGGCCGCTGGCGCCACGATGCTCCGCGGCGGCGCCTTCAAGCCGCGTACGTCGCCCTACGATTTCCAGGGGCTCAGAAGCGAAGGGCTTGACCTGCTCCTCAAGGCCCGCAAAGCCACAGGCCTGCCGATAGTCACTGAAATCATGAGCATCACGCATCTGCCGCTCTTCGAAGACGTCGACGTCATTCAGGTCGGTGCCCGCAGCATGCAGAATTTCGAAATGCTCAAGGAACTCGGCCGCACCAATAAGCCTATTTTGCTTAAGCGCGGTCTGGCCAACACCATCAAAGAACTCCTGATGGCCGCCGAATACATCATGGCAAGCGGCAACGATCAGATTATTCTTTGCGAACGCGGCATCCGCACCTACGAAACCGCCACCCGCAATACGCTTGACCTCTCTGCCGTGCCGGTGCTTCACGAAAAAACGCACCTCCCGGTGGTGATCGATCCCTCGCATGCCACGGGCGTCGCCCGCTATGTTCCGTCCATGGCAGCCGCAGCAGCGGCCTGCGGCGCCGACGGTCTGATGATCGAAGTGCACAACAACCCCGCCGCCGCGCTCTGCGACGGTCCGCAGTCGATCACGCCCGAAGAATTCGAGCGCGTCGTGAAGACTGTGAACGCCGTGCGCGCCGCCGTGAATCTTCACAACATGGCCGCCCCTTCCGCCGTCCGTACGGCTGAAGATGTGATCCGCGTGTGCGCGTCATGAGCTGCTGCGAACGCTCCCGCATTCTGCATGTCTCAACGGGACGCCCCTACGATGTAGAGGCGCTCCCGGGGCTCCTCCATGCCCGCGGACACGACGCGCTGAAGGCGCGCCTTCAGGCACTCGTTGCCGAACGAGCGGTCATCGTCTCAGACACCAACGTTGCGCCGCTTTATGCCCGCGCGGCGGCAGATGCACTCGGCCCAAAGTGTGCCGGCATTCACGTGATTCCTGCCGGCGAAGCGTCCAAAACGCCCGCTGAACTCGTCCGCGCGCTTGAAGCCTTTGCTGCGCTCGGGCTCACGCGAAGCTCTGCGGTGATTGCGCTCGGGGGCGGCGTGATCGGCGACCTCGCCGGTCTGGCTGCAGCGCTTTGGATGCGCGGCATCGACTGCGTGCAGATCCCTACTTCGCTCCTCGCAATGGTCGATTCGAGCGTAGGCGGCAAAACCGCCGTGGATCTTCCTGCCGGCAAAAACCTGATGGGCGTCTTCTCGCAGCCCAAGGCCGTGCTGATCGATCCGCAGGCGCTTGACACACTTCCCGAGCGGGAACGCGCCTGCGGCTGGGGAGAGATGATCAAATATGCGGGCATAGACGCCCGCATGAACCAGCTCGTCCATGAGGCTCTTGCCGGCATTGAGCCCGGCTCGCCCGCGCCCCTTCCGACGGTTGACCTCATACTGGCCGCCATTGACGTCAAGCGCCGCATCGTCGAAGCCGACGAACGCGAAGCGGGTGAAAGAAGACTCTTAAACCTCGGCCACACCGTCGGGCACGCCGTCGAAGCGGCGGCGCACTGGGAGCTTTCTCACGGCGCCTCTGTCGCCATCGGCATGGCAATTCTCACGCGGGCATTGGTTCGCGAAGGACGTCTTCCCGACGAAATGCGCGTTGATCTCGAGATGCTCCTCTCCAAAACGGGGCTCCCATCTGCCGTTCCCGCGGCTTTAAGAGCCCGCAGCGACCTCGATTTTTCGCCCGAATCGCTCCTTAAGCTCTGCCAGCACGATAAAAAGGCCGGGGCTGCCGATGTAGCGCTGGTTTTGCCTGTCTCACCGGGCTGCGCCCAGATCGAGCGCACGTCCTGGGCGAAACTCCTCGAGAGGATCCGCGCAGGACTCTGAAGAAAAATACGGGCGGCCGGAGCGCCGCGCCAACTTGAAGCCATTTCTCATGCAGCAGACCGTTTCCCCGCAGCAGCTTTCCGGCACGATTGCCGCCATTCCTTCGAAGTCCTGGGCTCACCGCGAACTGATTGCCGCCGCGCTCGGCGCGCCCGATCATGCCGTGCTCGTGCGCTTTCGCGGCGGCTCCAATGACATTGAAGCCACCTGCCGCGCCCTGCGGGGGCTCGGCGCCAAAATCGAACGGCTCCCCGGAACGGGCGCGCGGGTGGAGGGCATCAGCCGCGCGGAACTGAATACCCGCACGGAAACGCCGGTGCTCGACTGCGGCGAATCGGGCACCACGCTGCGCTACCTTCTGCCCATTGCTGCCGCTCTCAGCGGACCGGCCGGCGTCATCTTTACGGGTTCCGGGCGGCTCCCCGCCAGACCGCAGGAGCCGCTCGCCGGCGAACTAGAGCGCCGCGGCATTACGCTCGACTATGCCGAGGCTGCTCCTGGGGAGCTCCTGCCCGTGCGGCTCACCGGCAGGCTTCTTCCCGGCGCTTATGCGCTTTCGGGCGCCGTCTCGTCGCAGTTTCTCGGCGGGCTCCTCTATGCGCTCTCCGTTCTTGACGGGCCAAGCACGCTCGCCGTCAAAGATCGGCTCGAGAGCGAACCCTATGTGCGCATGACGCTCTGCGCACTTGAGCAAAGCGGCGTTGAAATTGCCGAATCACGCACCGACCAAGGACTGCCGCTCTGGACCATCGCCGGCCGAGGCGCCCTCACGCCGCCCGAAGATGTTCAGGTCGAAGGCGACTGGTCCAATGCCGCCTTCTGGCTCTGCGCCGGGGCGCTCACGCAGAATCCCGAGGGCATCGCCGTGGCGGGGCTCAGCCTCGCGTCTCTCCAAGGCGACCGTGCCGTCTCCGACATTTTGTCGCGCTTCGGCGCGGAAGTTCAATCGGTCTCCGAGGGCCGTATCGGAACCGTGCGGATCAAACCCCCGAAAAACGGCGCCGCGCTTCGCGGGCAAACGATTGATGCCCGGCAGATTCCGGACTTGGTGCCGATTCTCGCCGTGGCGGCCGGTGCCGCCGAGGGCGAAACTCGGTTCACCCATGCCGAACGGCTCCGCATCAAAGAAAGCGATCGTCTGCAGAGCACGGCTCAGCTCCTGCATCTCCTCGGCGTCCCGCATGAAGAGCTCCCCGACGGACTGGTGGTGCACGGCATCGGCAGCGCGCGAAAATTTTCGGGCGGGCGCATTTCAAGCTTCAAAGATCACCGCATTGTCATGGCTGCCGCAGTGGCCGGCGCCTCCGGCGGCGCTCCCATAGTTATTGACGGCGCAGAGGATGCGGCCAAGTCCTATCCCCACTTTTTCGAGGATTTGGAGCGGCTCAAGGGCTCTGCGGCCCCTGCCAATCTCAAGACCCGCAACTGAATTCAAAACGATTGACTCCATCATGAACACCACTTTCGGCACTTATCTGCGCACCACTGTCTGGGGACAAAGCCATGCGGCGGCCATTGGCTGCACCGTTGAAGGGCTCCCTGCGGGCGAAGCCGTTGACGAAGAGGCGCTTTGCGCCTTTATGGGACGCCGGGCGCCGGGCGGCCGGCTTTCAACACAGCGCCGCGAAACGGATCAGCCCGAAATCCTCTGCGGTCTCATGAACGGCATCACCTGCGGCGCGCCGCTCACTGCCCTTGTCCGCAATACCGATCAGCGCTCGAAAGACTACAAGGCCATTGCTGACCGCCCTCGTCCGTCGCACGCGGATCTGCCCGCGCAGGTGCGTTATCAGGGCTTTCAGGATGTTCGCGGCGGCGGCGCCTTCTCCGGACGCCTCACGGCTCCCATCTGCTGCGCGGGCGGCATTGCCCTGCAGATTCTTGCCCGCCGCGGCATTCGGGTTGCGGCTCACTTGGCCGCGGTCGGCACCGTTGAAGACCGGCCTTTCAGCCCCATGGGCGAAACCGATGCGGTGCTGCAGGCGCGGCTAAAGCGCGAACTTCCAGTGCTCAGCGATGAAGCAGACAAAGCCATGGCCGCCGCCGTCGCTGCCGCCCGAAAGTCGGGCGACAGCATCGGCGCGGTGATCGAAGGCATGATCACGGGACTGCCCATGGGCTTGGGCGGCCCCCTCTTTGAGGGTTTTGACGGTGCGCTCGCCTTCGGACTTTTTGGCATTCCAGGGGTCAAAGGTGTGGAGTTTGGCGACGGCTTTGCGGCCGCACGCCGTTCGGGCTCGGCTGAGAACGACCCCTGGGAGCCTCTGCTCTCTGCTCCCGGCGCAGCGCCAGCGAGCAACCACTCCGGCGGCATTGCGGGCGGGATGACCACTTCTGCACCGATCCTCTTTCGCGCAGCCATGAAACCCACGCCCTCCATTGCGCTCCGCCAGCAGACGGTCTCGCTCGAAGCGGGGACTGCCGCCGAGCTGATTGTCACCGGCCGGCACGATCCCTGCATCGGCATCCGCGCGGTGCCGGTCGTAGAGGCCGTTGCGGCGCTCGCTGCACTCGACCTCCTCCTTGCGCCGCCGGCAGTGCTCTCAAAGGACCTCCCCAATGCCGAGTGCTGGGCCTCTGCAGCTTTAAAGGCACGAGCCGAGAACACTGCCCAATGAAAGCGCACCGCGCTGAAACGCCCCATACCACCCTTCAAAAAGATACGTTTGAATTCATCATGACCGACCAGCAGACGGCAGAACCTCATCCTCATCCCGCGCAGCTGCGCGAAGCGCCGAGCGACCTCTTGGCTGACCTGCGGGCAAAGATCGACGTCATTGACGCCAAGCTCTCGGCACTTATTGTCGAGCGCCTGGCCATCGCCGACGAAATCGGCGAGCGTAAGCGCGGCCGGAACCTGCCAATTCATGCGCCCAAGCGCGAAGAAGCACTGCTGGAAAAGCTCGCTGAACGCGTGCCGCCCAACGAACGGCCGATTGTCGCAGCGGTTTACGAACTTTTGATCGCGGGCTCCCGCCAGCGGCAGCTCGCCGCTCAGCTCTTCGAAGAAGGCGCTCTCGGCACTGAAGGGCATCAGCCCGGGCGGCTCTCTGTTTTCAAAACGCTCGGCGAAGGTGAAACGCCGCAGTACGCCGCCAAACGGCTGATTTGCGCCTGCACGGCTGCGGGGGCTGCGCCCGCTCTGCTCGAGGCGACTCGCGAAGGCGTCGGCCTCACCCTTGAAGGGGCCGGCATGAACCGCGTTCTGGCGGCCGACCTCAAGGGGCTCGGTGCAAAGGTGGAAGTCACCATCGACCGCAATGCTGAACCGATTCCGCCCAAAGCGGGCGCCGGACTGCTCTGCGGACTGCTTGGCCGCCGCCTCGGACACACGCTTTCGCCGGAAATTCACGCGCGTCTGGGCGCCTACGCCTATAAGCGTTTTGAGTGCGAGCCCGAGCGTTTGGACGAATTCCTGCGAACAACGCCGTTTGACGGCCTCAACGTCACCATTCCTTATAAGGAAGCGGTGTTGCCCTACTGCGACGAATTGACGCCCGCCGCGCAGCATGTCGGCGCGGTCAATACCCTCGTGCACCGTCCTGACGGAAAACTCGTGGGCGACAATACCGACTATGCCGGATTCCTCGACACTGTCCGTGCGAGCGGCATCAAGGTCAAGGGCAAGAAAGCCCTGATCCTCGGCACGGGCGGCGCGGCTAAATGCGTGCAGGCGGTCCTAAAAGATCTCGGCGCCTTTGCCGTCATGGTGAACATTCGCGGAGCCGAAGGCCGCGAAGCGCTTAACCGCCATGCCGATGCAGAGATTCTCGTCAACGCCACGCCCGTCGGCATGTTCCCTGTCTGCGGCGTGTCGCCCATCGGCGACCTGGGGCTCCTCCCTAAGCTCTCCTTCGTTTTCGACCTCATTTATAACCCTGCCGTCACCGAACTCATGCTTCGTGCGAGAGCGCGCGGCATCCCCGCAGTCAACGGCCTGCGCATGCTTGTCGTGCAGGCCGAAGCAGCCGCGCGCGATTTTCTCTCGATCGCCTCCCCCGTCGACGGCGCGCCGGCCCAACCGGCAGCGAGCGCTGAAGAAATTCATGCGGACCTCAAGCGTCAGTTCGAAAACATCGTGCTTTCAGGCATGCCGGGGAGCGGCAAATCCACCGTCGGCCGCATTCTTGCGGCACGGCTTGGACGCCCCTTCATCGATCTGGATGAAGAAATCGAGGCTGCTGCGGAACTCCCCATCCCCGAAATATTCCGCCGTCACGGCGAACCCGCTTTCCGCGACCTGGAATCGCGCATCGCCGCCATTGCCGGAGCACGGCGCGGCGTGGTGATTGCCACGGGCGGCGGCACCATGATGCGCGTGAAAAATGTCTCAGCCTTAAAGCAGAACGGCCGCGTAGCGCTTTTGAAGCGCCCCATCGAAGAGCTGCCGACCATGGGGCGCCCCGTCTCGCAGTCGCGGCCGCTCTCCGTCATTTGGGCGGAAAGACGAGCGACCTACGAGGGCACCGCAGACTGCTCGGTCGACAATGTTGAACCCGAAGCCGCGGCGCGCAATGTGCTCGAAGCGCTCGGCTGGCCGATTGCATGACATTGACAAGGCAGCCGACCGCTATCCGCACCGGATTCTGATGCGGATCAAATCGACCGAGGCGGAGCGCCGAGAGGCGCTCCCGCCGAACTGCCCCGCATCATGCGATAGTGATTCTGTACTTTATGCCCCATTGAGGAACCTTCATGTTCTTGCTTCTTCTCTCCCGCAGCTGGCGGTGGCGTCCCGGATTCGATCCGTCGGCGCCCGTCTGCGTCTGCAGCCGGGAGGAGCAAAAGAACGAAAAGCGCCCAGCGCCTTGATGCATTCGAGCTTCCTCAGCCGCCGCGAGACCTCTGTTGCAGAGCGCCTGCCGCAGATCTCCAAAAGAACGGACCGAATCCTTTTTCAGTGATTCCGGTCCGTTTTTTTTCGTCTTCCGATTTCATGATTCTTTTTTAGGATGCCGCCATGCTCGCCTTCAGCGAATTTGCCCGACTCGCCCAGCAGGGCAATTACGTTCCCGTAACGCTCACGCTTACTGCCGATCTGGAAACCCCCGTCTCCATTCTTTCCCGGCTCAAGGATGACGAGAATGTGTTTCTCCTCGAATCCGTTGAAGCCGGCGAGCGCTTCGGCCGCAATTCCTTCATTGGCCTCAATCCCAGAGCGCGGTTCTCGGTCGAAGACGGCCGAGCATTTGTGGAGGACGCCGACGGACGCCGAGAGCTTCCCGAAGCCGCAACAAAAGAGGGCGCCTTCATGGCCCTGAGGTCGCTTACGGAAGGCCTTCGTCCCGCGGCTCCTGCAGATCTGCCCGCCTTTACGGGCGGTGCTGTCGGTGCGCTCGGCTGGGAGATGTGCGGTGAATTCGAACCCAAAACCGGCTACAAGCCTCATGGGCTTACGGCAGCCTTCATGGTGGCCGAAGATATGATCATTTTTGACAACTTCCGCCATACCATGACGATTTCTGCGGGTGTGCGCATCGACGAATTCCCCGATCTCGGTTCGGCTTTCGCCGCGGGCGCGGCCCGCGTGGAAGCAGTGCGGGCGAGAATCCGCAGGCCGCTCGATCTTTCAAAGCTCCCGGATCAGCATCCGGCTGCAGTACCCGTTCTCAAGGCCAATACGACCGAACACGATTTCTGCGCTATGGTAGAAAAAGCCAAAGGCTTGATCCGTGACGGCGAACTCATTCAGGTCGTTCTTTCCCAGAAATTTTCCGGTGAAACGACGATTGAACCCTTTACTTTCTACCGGGCGCTTCGCCGCATTAATCCCTCGCCCTACACCTTCTTTATGAAGATGGGCGGCCTCACATTCGTGAGCTCCTCTCCTGAAACACTGTGCCGCACCGAAGCCGACGGCAGCGCGCTGCTCCGCCCGATTGCCGGCACGAGGAAACGCGGCGCCTCTGCCGCTGACGATGAACGGCTTTCCGAAGAGCTCCTCGCCGACCCGAAGGAGCGCGCCGAACACCTGATGCTCGTTGACCTTGCACGCAACGACTTAGGACGCGTTGCCGCCCCGGGCAGCGTCAAAACGCCCTCCTTTATGACCGTCGAATACTTTTCGCACGTCATGCACATTGTTTCCACCGTCACGGGTCGGCTCGCCCCTGGACTCGACGCCTACGATCTCGTTCGTTCGGCCTTCCCCGCCGGAACGCTCTCGGGCGCGCCGAAGGTGCGCGCGATGCAGATCATTCGCGAACTTGAACCTGAACCGCGCGGTTTTTACGGCGGTGCAGCGGGTTACTTCGGCTATGACGGCGCGATGGATCTTGCCATCACGATCCGCACGCTGATCTTTGAGGACCTTGATGATCCCAAAGCGCCGGGCGGCGCCAAGCGGCGGAACTTTTCCATTCAGGCGGGCGCGGGCATTGTCTACGACTCCGTTCCAGCGCTCGAATATAAGGAAACGAAAAATAAAGCCGCAGCCATGATGAAGGCTGTTGAACTCGCTGCCCGCGGACTCGCCGACTGAATGAGCCCGAAATACGCTTCAAAAGGAAGGATTGCCATGAAGATTTTCATGCTCGACAACTACGACTCGTTCACCTACAACCTCGTGCAGTACTTTCAGATCCTCGGCTGCGACGTGACGGCTCGACGCTGCGACTGCACAACGGTCGATGCCGTCTTCGCCCTTCGCCCCGACGCGATTGTTCTCTCTCCCGGTCCGGGCCGTCCAGAAAGCGCGGGAATTCTGCTCGAGCTCATCCGCGAGGGACTCGCACGCCAAATGCCGATGCTCGGCGTCTGCCTCGGACATCAGGCCATCGGCGAAGCGCTGGGTGGAGACGTTATTCACGCTCAAAAAGTGATGCACGGAAAAACGTCGCACATCCGTCATGACGGTCAGGGACTCTTTGCCGGACTGCCCGAAGACTTGTCTGTGGTGCGCTACCACTCGCTCGCCGTGGACCGCACCACGCTCCCCGCAGACTTGATGGTGACAGCAGAAACGGACGACGGTGAAATCATGGGGCTGCGCCATCGCACGCTCCCGGTTGAAGGCATTCAGTACCACCCTGAATCCATGCTGACCGAGCGGGGGCTCGATCAGCTCGAGAATTTTCTGAAGATTGCTGCGGCAACTCAGAAATAATTAGGTTGGTCGAAATGCCCGAATGCATTTCGACCAACCTTAAACATGAGATTTCACTTCACATGAACTAATTCTTTTCCATCCAATGAAGCCCAAGCGAAATTAATGCGGCTGAGTAAATGGACAAAGCAAAGATACATTCATCGGCACAAAGTCACGAACATTTCGCGTCACCACAGTCATGCCATGTACTAATGCTGTCGCAGCAATCCAAGCATCTTGATAAGGCCGCGGGTCCGGTACATTTAAACGCGCGCAGGTATAGGCAATATCAGGAGTGATATCGAGCACTCTCCCCTCGTAATTCGGTTTGATTTCCATATCAAACCATTCTCGGAGCACGATACCCTGCCGAGTATCTCTGCGGGAGATGCGGAGAATACCCACTTCAAGTTCCATCAAACTGATGACCGATACATAAAGCAGATTTGGATCAATTTCGTCAATCCAGTTCTTAAAGACAGGATCAACATTGCTGGTTGCAAGCTTTCTGCTTTCTGAGACAGCGTTCGTATCGAGAAGGAACATTAGTCAAACTCCGGTGCTTTGACCAATTCCTTATTACGCACCAGTTCGGACTCGAGATCGCAATAAGCGGCTTTTTTGTGAGCAAAAAGCTCAGTTGCAGTCTTGCGGTTATCTGAAGATTTGAAAACACGAACATACTCCTTATAAGAAAGGAGCACATTGGTCGGCTCGCCTCGCACAGTGATGATCACCGGTTTATGAAGAGATTCCTCACGAATCTTTGCAGAGTTACGATTAAACTCGCGGCTAGTTACTTGAAATTCCATAATTATCCTCCCAAACATACGCTCCAATGATACTACAAACATACATCAAGATCGTACAGTAAAACAAGATCATAGGCTGATCTTATCTGCCCGAGACACCAAAAAAAGCCTGTGCAGACGTTTTAACCGAGCTCTCGGCATGAGAACGCCGAAATAAGCGGCAAATCAAGTTTCCTTCACAATCTTCTGATGAAGTATGTGTTAAATCGCGTGAGCCGATCAGTCACGCGTCGTTTTGTTATTCGCTGCCGTTGCGCGAGAGCGCAAGGATGACGTCATAGACACGCCGCACGGCCGGCGCATTGTTGACCGCGAGCCGAGCGGCACGGGCTTTCATCACGCCGCGGCCGCCGGCCACGGCTCGAATGAGCGTATTGGTTCCGCGTATCGTTGCATCAGGCGCAGGAATAAGCGCGACGCCGTAGCCGGCATCCACGTAAGCCATCATCAGTCGGCTCGAGGGCGTGCTCAAAGTCGATTTGGGCGTAAAACCCAAAATGCTTTCCACCACGTGCGGATAGCCCGCTTCACCGCCCTCCAGATAGATGAATGTTTCATCCTTGAGAAATTCCGGAGACGTTGTTTCCTCGAGTACCAGTCGGCTCCTAGGAACTGCCAGTACGGCATCCCACTCTGCGATGACCTGACTGGTTACAGTCTGCGGGAAATCAACGCCAGTCGTTAATCCGGCATAAATATCAATCTGTCCTTTGGAGAGCCGGGCAGCCAAATTCGTGGGCGGAGATACCTCCGTGAGCACTTTGATGCGCGGCCATCTGCGTCGGGACTCTGCAAGGAGATTAATAAGGAATCCGGAGCTGATGGTGCCGGGGCAGACGCCAAGCTTCACTTCGGCCTCTTCCCCGGAAAGAATGTCCTCAGCATTGCGTTTGGCTCGCTCCATGAGCGTGAGGATTTGCTGCGCATCTTCAGCAAAAACGCGGCCTACCGGCGTGAGTTCCATGGTGCGGTTGCTGCGGTTGATAAGCGGCGCACCAACCGCTTCCTCAAGCATCCGAATCTGCTGGCTCAAGGTCGGCTGCGAAATACCGAGCATTTCCGCTGCGCGGCCAAAGTGCATGCATTTAACGAGCGCCAAATACGCTTTGAGATGACGAGGTTCAAACATGACGTCTCCTTTACGAGCGCACGAATGGAATGAAGAGCTGAACAAAATGCTGCTGCCGGACTCAATCGGAAAAAAATAACACAGCCACGATTAGCTTTCCCAATGATGCGGTAGCTCCGCCGAGATTGTTCAAAAAACCACTGAACTTTAGGCTACCGACCTATTGAAGAGTGCCGTTCGAGCGCCTCACAGCCTCGGGCAGCCGCAAACCACATACGAAGCCTCACTTTTCTATCTGGAGAACCGTTCATGATCACCAAGTCCTTCCGCATGACCGCCGTTGCCGCGCTCTTGTGCGGTGTTTCGGCCATGGCCGTCGCTGCTGTTACTGCCGGCACCTATGAGGGTGCCGCTCAGGGCAAGCTTTCAACCGTCAAGGCTGCCGTCACGCTCAATCAGGACGGCCGCATCACCGACGTTAAGCTTGACGTTTCCGGCGAAACCCCTGAACTCGGCGGCGCTGCTGCCAAGAAAATGGCGCCTGCCATTGTTGAGCATCAGTCCACGGCTGTCGACGGCATGAGCGGCGCTACGGTGTCGAGCGAAGCCATCCGCAAGGCGGTGGCTGCGGCGATCGAGAAGGCCGGCGCTGATCCGAAAAAGTACGACGTGAAGGTTGCTAAGACCGTCGGCGCCGATGAGACCCTGACGGCCGACATCGTGGTGGTCGGCGCGGGCGCTTCGGGCACTGCCGCCGCCGTCACCGCCGCTGAAGCAGGCGCCAAGGTCATCGTGCTTGAAAAGGGACCTGCAGTGGGCGGTGCCGGCAAGCTCGCCTCCGGGCTCTTTGCCGTTGAATCCTCCATGCAGAAAGCCAAGTACAAGAACAATCCGGAACTGCTTTCTCAGCTCACGAAGGACCAGCTCTACAAGCAGCTCATGGATTACAACCACTACCTGAGCTCGGCCTCGATCACCCGCCGCGTCATCGATGAATCCTCTTCGACCGTCGACTGGATGAATAAGCACGGCGCCAAGCTTGAACTTATCGACTGGAATCCTCAGCAGGGCCAGAACCCCTATCCGATCCGCTGGCGCATTTACCATCGCTATGTCGACAATGCCGGTGCATTCAAGAATATGTATGACGCATTCGGCAAGCTCGGCGGCAAACTTCTGCTTCAGACCCGCGCCTATGACCTTACTCAGGATAAGGACGGCAACGTAACGGCCGTCATCGCCGAGAAGGCCGACGGGGGCAAACTCACCATTAAGACCTCGGCTGTCATTCTCGCCTCCGGCGGCTACGGCGGCGATGCCAATCGCCTCGCCAAGGAAATGGAAAGCAGCCAGCTGACGAACCGCATCGCCTGGTCGAACAACGGCGAAGGTCTCAATATGGCCTGGAAGGCCGGCGCCCAGAAGTCGGGTGAACACAGCGCGCTCATTCACGCCGCGGAATTCGACGGTCTTTCGACCTCTTCCGCGGGCAGCCACGGCATGGTCGACTCGAACCTCTTGGTGCGCGTTCTGAAGACGCCGCTCCTCTGGGTGGATCCGGCCGGCCGGCGCTTTGCCAATGAAGAACTCATCTACGACACCGTCTACTGGGCCAACGCGGGCTACTCCGTGGGCGGCAAGTACTTTGTCGTCGTTGACGGCAAGACGCTTGACGCCTACACAGCCGACAAGCTCCCGTTTGAAGTCTCCGGCGCCGGTCCCGCCAATCCGACGGGCAAGGGCGATTTCCGCGCGCTGATGGAAGAAGCTGTACGCCAGGGCGTGGCCTTCAAGGCCGATACGCTCGAAGAGCTTGCTCAGAAGGCGGGTTTTGAAACCAAAGGATTCCTTTCCGACGTGAAGGCCTACAATCAGGCCGTATCGAGCGGCAAGGACCCCTTCGGCAAGCCGGCTGAATTCCTCAAGTTCAAGGTTGAAAAGGGCCCGTTCTACGCTGCGCGCGCAAAGGTTGTGAGCCTTTCGACGCTGGGCGGCGTGCGCGTCAACGACCGCTTTGAGGCCCTCAATTCTGAGTTGAAGCCCATCCATGGCCTTTACGCCGTCGGCAACAACGCCAACGGCTTCTACTCCGCTCCATCCTACCCGCCGTATCAGGGTCTCGCCCTGGGCTTTGCATGGAATTCCGGCCGCATCGCCGGCAAGGAAGCCGCTGAGTACGTGAAGACCGCTAAGTAACGCTCCGCGTCTCGGTCTCCCGACTTTGTTTTTTCTCCTTTTTCAGAGTCGGGAGACCGTTCAGCTGCACCGCATCAGAAGGCAGCCTTTCACCCTTCTTCGAGGACAAACACTCCAAAGCAACATCTCAGCTTCACTGCGGAACCTCTCTCATCCCAAAGCTCACACACATCAGAAGTCTTCTTCAATCCTTGGTTCCGAAGTTTCGGGCGTCACAGCACGCCGACATTCCTGAAAGCGCATCGTCTGACTAAACCTGCCTTTCGCCAATCAAACCACACCAGAGAGCGCCAAATGATGACGTTCAATCCAAAATTATTCCCTCTCTCCCGCTGCGCGGCCTGCGCTGCGCTTCTTGCGGCAGCTGCATCGTCGGCAGTCTGTGCTGCCAGCGTATCCATCGGCGGCATGTACGACACCGGTCTTAAATATACGTTCGTGAACGACGGCATCCACGGCACGGAGACGGCTTTAGGCATGGAATCAAGCATGCTGGACTCCAGCCGCTTCGCCATCCGTGCTCACGAGGACATCAGCGATCAGCTTTCCGTGGGTTTCATTGCAGAATCCGGTTTTAGAGCCGATTCGGGACAACTTCAGGAACAGGACATCTTCTTTAACCTCGGCTCGCTCTTTTACCTTGCTCACAAGCAGTACGGCGAGCTTTGGATGGGACGCCTCGGCACGATGCGTTCGGGAGCCACACCCGCGGGCTTCCAGATCCTCGGTCAGCGCACCAGCCCGTTCGGCTCCGGCTGGGACGGTTACGGCGCAGGGGCTTTGTATGCCATGCCTTTCATCGGCTTCTCGGTCGACAATGCATTGCTTTACAAATCGCCCGTCATCAACGGACTGCAGCTCGACATTGAAACCAGTTTCGGCGGCACAGACGGCGGCGACGAGAATAAGGCCAATACGGACCGTTACAGCGCCGCTGCGCTCACTTATGACCGCGGTCCCCTTCGTCTCGTCACCGTTTTGGAGTACATGAATGAAAACTCCTCGAAAGGAAGCCGCGACGATGAAATCGCTGTGACAGTCGGCGGCAGCTACGACTTTACCGCTTTCCAGCTTTTCGGCTGGGCGCAGTACTTCCGCGGCGCAAACCACATCATGGCACTCTCGAACATCGGCGACTATCCGCTCTTCACCGGTCTGGACGACATGCGGGGCTTCGCCGCCGCGGTTTCAGCGAAGATCCCCACCGGCCATGGTTTTACGGATCTGGCGCTTTCCTGGCTTGACGCCAAAGTGCACGATGACGTTGAGGCTGCCGACGAAGACAATGTCGGCAACAGCCTCAAACGCTTCGGCGCGACAATTGCCTACGAATATCCGCTCTCCAAGAGCACAACAGCTTATGCTGCAGTGGGCGTTTATAAGGACTTCATCGACGCGCGCACCAACAATGCACCCGTGGACGATCCGCTCTCCGGCCAGGCAATGGCGGGCATCCACATTAACTTTTAACGTTTCGGCGAAAGCATCCCGCACAGACGCCTGAAGATCATTCATCGTCTGTCGCCGAATCCTGCCGAATCTGCCGCGGCGAAACGCTCTTTTTTGCGTTTCGCCGCGTTTTTCTATGTACACCACTCAGGAAGCAGCTGCACCAGGCTAGCCCCAACTGCGCACATTTACCTACATCGACTGCGTAAGAGTCAACTCGGCTGAAATTCTGCAGTCTGCAGCTGAGATTCTGTGATGCCGAATCGTTTGAGCGGGTTAGTCTAGAAACGCTTTTGCGGGTCGATTATTAGGGCAGCCCGCGCCTCACCTGTTTTGGAGGAACAAAATGAATTTGAAGCATGCAGCCGCCGCGCTCGCGCTCACAAGTCTTGTCGCCGCCGGCGCCGCGCAGGCCGCGCCGAAAGAAATTACGGTGGCCATTGCCAGCACGTTCACGACGCTTGATCCGTACGACGCTTCGGATACGCTGTCGCAGACCGCTTCGAAATCCTTCTATGAAGGTCTCTTCACGTTCGACAAAGACATGAAGGTGATCGATGCACTCGCCACGGACTACAAAGTGAGCGACGACGGCCTCGTCTATACGGTGACGCTGCGCAAGGGCGTGAAGTTCCATGACGGTTCAGAATTCCAGGCTGACGCTGTGAAAGCCAACTTTGACCGCGTGACCAACAAGGCCAACGGTCTGAAGCGCTACATGCTTTACCAAAACATCGAAAAGACTGAAGTGGTCGATCCCTACACGGTGCGCTTCACGCTCAAGAAGCCCTTCTCGAGCTTCATCAATCAGCTCGCGCACCCGGCCGGCGTCATGATCTGCCCGTCGACGCTTGCTAATAAGACCAATAAGCAGATCGCTTTCGAACCCTGCGGCACCGGTCCCTACACGCTCGACAAATACAATCCGAGCGAAGGCATGCGCGTCGTGAAGAACCCAAACTACTGGCAGGCAGGGTTCCCGAAACTCGATGCCATTAACTGGAAGCCGGTCGTTGAGAACAGCACCCGCGTTGCGATGCTTCTCACGGGCGAAGCACAGTTTGCTTTCCCGCTGCCCGCCGAACAAGTCAAGCAGGTTCAGGGGAAGGATCAGGTTCGCCTCGACATTACCCCCTCCATCATTCTTCGCTATGTTGAAATGAACATGTCGAAGAAGCCCTTCCAGGACAAGCGCGTCCGCGAAGCCTTCAACTATGCCATCAATAAGGAAGCGCTCTGCAAAGTCGCTTTTGCGGGCTACGCTGATCCGGCCACGGGCTACGCTCCGGCCGCCATTGATTTCGCCGAGAAACTCGGTCCCTGGCCCTATGATCCGAAGAAGGCCCGCGAACTCCTGAAGGAAGCCGGCTACGGCAGCGGTCTTACGATCAATCTCTGGTCGGGCTACAACCACACGACCGCCCAGAAGGTTATTCAGTTCCTGCAGCAGCAGCTCGCTCAGGTCGGCGTCAAGTCCAACATCCGCGCACTTGAGGCCGGTCAGCGCACCGCGCTCGTAGAGTCTGTGCCGACGCCCGATAAGAGCCAGCACGACCTTTACTACATCGGCTGGTCGAGCTCCACGGGTGAACTCGACTACGCCATTCGTCCGCTCCTCGCCTCCGAAAATATGCCGCCGGTGGGCTCCAATGAAGCCTACTACAAGAGCGAAAAGGTCGACCGTCTGATTCAGGAAGGCCTGGCAACCACGGACCGCACCAAGAAGGCTGCGATCTATAAGGAAATGCAGGAGCAGCTCTGGGCCGACATGCCGTGGATCCCGCTGGTGACGGAAAAGAATATTGCCGCCAGTGCGAAGAACCTGACGGGTTTCTACATTCAGCCTGACGGCGGGGACAACTTCTACCAAGCCGAACTGAAATAAATCAAGAAGCCTTTGCCTGCGAAGAGCGCTGCTTTTCGCAGGCATCCGCTATTGAGAAAAACTGCGTGCGGGCATTTTCATCAGATGCCTGCACGCGTTTTTTTTAGAGTTCAGAGAGCCGATTCAGCCCGCAATAGCACGGGCTAATGCGATGCCGCCCACGACGGCGCCAAGCCCCAAGACCAAGGAGCCCAGCGCATAAAACACGGAAAGCGCCAAGGCGCCGCGCTCACCGAGAAGCACCGCTTCAAGCGCAAAAGACGAAAACGTCGTGAAGCCGCCGAGCAGTCCTGTTGTGAGAAAGAGCCGCAGGTTTTCCGATAATCCCAGTCGGCAGCTCCAATACTCGACCACCAAACCCATTAGAAAGCAGCCGATGAGGTTGACGGCGAAAGTGCCGGCCGGAAAGGCTGTGCCGAGGAACCGCACAGCAGATGCAGAGAGCAGCCACCGCATGGATGCGCCGATGCCGCCGCCGAGAAATACCAATGCCAGTTGAGTGAAATTCATCGTCTCGTTTCAGCCGAAAAACATTCTGTCCGGCTCAGACCGTCTGCTCGAGCGCACATTGGCGCACTATCGGGCAGTTTTACGCAACAAACTGAATGGCAGCGTTTGCCACCCTCTGCAAACATATCGAGCGATAAGCTCGGACTTTGCTCACGCAGCCCAATGGCCGGCCCAGCCTCTGTAACTAGGTCTAAAAGGTTAATGCATTTACAGCCGCAAAGAGTATGATGCTTTTTTGTTTTGTCATAACAGGTGTGCTCCGCAAGGCGCAGCGCCGCACTTCCAAACCGATTCCGTACGACTCTCCATGAGCTGCCACGTCCATTACCGACAAGCGATGAAGCACCGACTGGCGCTTATCTTTGGGCTCACCGCATTGACGGCGCTGCTCTTTGCCGCTGATCTGACGGCCGGTTCTTCGGGCATGCCTCTGAGCGCAGTGCTCAATGCACTTTGGGCCGGACCGTCGGGTCAGTCCCCGGAAGCGCTCATTTTGTGGTCGCTTCGCCTGCCGATGACCCTGACGGCGCTCTTCGTCGGCGCTGCGCTAGCGCTGGCCGGACTGCAGATTCAAACAATCACGGCCAATGCACTTGCGAGCCCTTCTACCCTCGGTATCACCTCGGGAGCGAGCTTTGGCGCAGCGCTCGCGATCACCGCAGGTTCTACGGTAGGGGGAGAACTGTGGCTCGGCACCATGACCGCCTCCTTTCTGGCGTCGCTCTTGATCTGCGCGCTGATTCTTGCGCTGGGACGGCTGCGCGGCATGACGCCCACAACGCTCATTCTCGCGGGCATTGTGATGAATTTCTTCTTCATGGCCCTGCACCAATTTCTCGTCTATGTCGCGAGCCCCGAAGTGGCGCAGCTGATTTCCGGGTGGACCTTCGGCAATCTTGAGCGTGCTGGCTGGCTTTCGGCGGCGTGCGCCTTGGGCGCAGTTCTTTTCGGCACCCTCCTTCTCGCGCCGAAAGTCTGGGCGCTCACAACGCTTTCTATCGGCGAAGAACGTGCCAAAAGCCTCGGCATTCAAGTCAGCCGCCTGCGGCTTCTCGTTTTTTCAACGGCATCCGTGCTGATCGCTGCGTCGGTGAGCTTCATCGGCACGATTGCCTTTGTGGGGCTCGTCGCGCCCCACTGCGCCAAACTGCTTTTAGGGGATGATCAGCGCTTCCTCATGCCCGCGAGCATGCTTTTCGGCGGAGCGATTCTTCTGCTTTCTTCGTTCCTTTCCAAATTCATCTCAACGGGTGCCATGCTTCCAGTAGGCATCATCACGTCGATTGTCGGCGTGCCTTTCCTCTTCGTTCTGCTCCTTAAGAATCGGAGGGACTACTGATGAGCGACCTTGAACTTCGCGTAGAAAACCTGAATGTCGGCTTCGGCCGCCGCACAGTGCTCCGCGACATCAGCTTCACCGTTCATGCGGGTGAATTCATTTGTCTGCTCGGGCAAAATGCCGCCGGAAAAACCACGCTCTTCAAAGCCGTCTCAAACCTCATTGCTTCTTCCGGACGCGTAACGCTCTGCGAAAACGGGAAAGCACTCCCTCGGTCCGCAATTGCTTACCTGCCGCAGCTCACTCAGGTCCAGAGCCGCCTGACAGTCTTCGAAATGGTCATGCTCGGCCTCGGCCGCCGGCTTTCCTGGCGAGTGACACCCGACATTTTCGAGCGGGTCGATCAGACGCTTCACGCCATGCAGATCAGTCACCTTGCCGACCGTCCCGTGGCCTCGCTTTCGGGCGGTCAAAAGCAGCTCGTCTTCATGGCGCAGGCCTTTGTTTCCCGTCCCCGCGTGCTGCTGCTCGATGAACCCACTTCTGCGCTCGACCTGAGACATCAGCTGATCGTCATGCAGGCCGCCCGCAGCTACGCCAAAACAACCGGCGCAGCCGTCCTTGCCATTGTTCACGACTTGATGCTCGCGGCTCGATTCTCCGACAAGCTCCTCATGCTGGGCGACGGCACCATTCGCCGATTTGCCGCTCCGGCTGAGGTACTCACGCCCGAAGAGCTGGCGGTCGTTTATCGCGTGGAAGCCGCGGTTGAACGCTCTCAAGAGGGGCTTCTCACCGTGATCCCCATGACGCCGCTTGATGTTGACGACGGCACACACGGCCACGGCTCCCATCCGCACGCGCATGACCCTGCCTGCACGCATTCGAGCAGTTCCGATCAACACGACCACCGCATTCGCCATGACGACGACCACCCCCATCTGTGAAACCGCTTCCGTCAAAACCTCAGCCGCTCTGGGCGACAAAGTTTCCGGCTACTGGAACACTCGTGCCGAAGGCTACAGCCTGCGCACCGCTGACGAACTCAACGGTCCCCGCGGAGCGCATTGGCGAGAACGGCTGCTCAGCAATCTGCGCGGCGTTCCGCCCGGCGGTTCGGTGCTCGACGTTGGCTGCGGACCGGCGCTTCTGGCCATTACCGCTGCCCGATGCGGCTGGAAAGCTTATGGCTGCGACTCCAGCCCTGAAATGCTCCGGCACGCTCATGAGAATGCGAAGACGAGCGGGGCTGATGTGACGTTTTGTCAATGCGACGCCGCAGCGCTCTCTTTTGCCGACGAAACCTTCGACGCCGTCATCTCCCGCAATGTGCTGTGGAATCTGCCTCATCCGGAAAGGGCGCTCAAGGAATGGATGCGCGTACTTAAACCCGGTGGCCGTCTCCTATATGAGGACGGCAATCATTACCGCCATCTTGTGGATCCGCTCTTTAAACACCATCACGACAACATGCCCGCGCCCTTCGGTCACCAGCCGCAGTACATGCTCAACGTCGATACTTCGGCGATTGACGCCATTGCCCAGACGCTGCCGCTTACACAGGAACTTCGTCCGCAATGGGATTTGCAGGCGCTCATCGATCTGGGATTCACCGAAACACAGGTGATTGAACCGAGCCTCTCTGAAGTCTCGGATCCTCTGTCGGGAAAAAGCATCCGCATCGTCACCGATTTCGTCGCAGCAGCGACAAAACCCGCGGCTGCCGCCTTCTCGAATGTCACAGCTGCGACTTGAATGCCCTGAAACACCATCAGCCATTCAGTCTTCATCAACCTTTGCGCTTTCGGAGTGCCTCATGCTTACTCGCCGCACGCTTCTTCTTTCCGCAGCTGCCGCATCCTTGGCGATGCTGCCTTTTGCCAGTTTTGCCGCTGAAGCCGCCGCCGGCGAAGCGGCATTAGGTCAAGCCGCCCTGCCGCCGGCGGGCAGCTGGCCCGTTACCTTCAAAGATCTCGCAGGACGCACCGTCATCCTCACTCAGGAGCCGCAGCGGATCATTGTTGCCAACTACATTCAGAACTTCATGCTCGTCGGCGGCCGAGACGCCCTCAAACGCGTTGTCGGCATGACGCAGGATCATTGGGAATCCACCCGCATGGGCGAATATCAGGTCTTTACCACGGCCTACCCGGAACTGAAGTCCATTCCTTCCATCGGCGGATTCCACGACGACATCCTCAATTCTGAAAAGATCATTGCTTTGAAACCCGATGCGATGATCATCAACCGTACTCAGTTCGCAGCCAACACCCAGCGTATTGAAGTGTTTGAGCGCGCCGGCATCCGTGTGATCGTCACCGACTACCACGCCATGAAGCTCGAGAACCATGTGCTGAGCACCCGCATCATCGGCCGCATGCTCGGTCGGGACACCGTCGCCGAGGAACTCTGCCGCAAAGCCATTGACGGCCTCAAGGACGTTGACGCACGCGTTGCCCGAGCCTCTGCCGGCAAGAAGGCGCCCAAGGTTTATATGGAACTCGGCAGCAAAGGCGTCGGCAACTACGGCAACACCTACAACTCCACCATCCTTTGGGGCGCCATGCTCGCCCGCGCGGGCGCCGACAGCATTTCAGCCAACAACCGCGAGCCCTACAGCGCTGCTACGCGTGAGTACGTCATCTCACAGAACCCGGAGATCATTATCATCGGCGGCTCGAGGTGGTCGGGCGGCGCGAGCGACCAGATGCAGATGGGCTTCACGGTCGAGCGCAAGACCGCGGAAAAATGTCTCGAAGCCTTTATGCACCGCTCGCTCTGGCAAAATCTCCCGGCCGTGAAAAACCGGCGCTTCTACGCCGTCGATCACGGGAGTCTGCGCTCCATTATTGACTGGCACATGAGCGCTTTTATCGCCAAAGTCTGCTGGCCGGAAGGCTTTGCCGACATGGATCCGGAAGCCGGCATCGTCGCCGACTATAAGCACTATCTTCCGGATTTGGATCCGGCCGGCACCTTTACGCTGGCGCTCGGAAACTAACCGCAGAGCTCCGCGCGTTTGAATGGAATGCGGCCACCGGCTCTAGGCTGGAGGCCGCTTTTTAGTGCTGTTTGTACGTTTGGCCGACAGACATGCTCAAGCCGAATGTATGCCGCCCATGGACGCAGTCAGCCCATCAGCCCTTAAGGACTCGGCTGCAGGTACAGCCGCCGCCTTCCTTTCCGGTTTCATCCGCAGCCGGGCCGTAAGTCCGGACAGCTTTGGCGAGCAGTACCTCAAGCTGATCAGCCTCATCCTCTGTGAGCGACCCCAAAATGCGTTCGTTCATGCGGATTGAAATATCGGCCATGATGGGTTTAAGCGCACGGCCTTTTTCGGTGAGCATGATGATGCTCGCTCGGCCGTCGGATTCACTGGGGAGCCGATCGACGTAGCCCTGCTTGGCAAGTCGATCGAGCATGACGCAGGTCGTCGACTTCGTACGGCGAATCTTCTGCGCAACCGCCGTGAGACTCAAACCTTCCTGCTGAAAGAGCACCTGGAAGATGTCTCCGCAGCTCGTCGTCAATTCGTCCAGGCCGGCCTTTTTCATCTCAGTGAGCAGAAAACGGCGGCCCTCTTCATGCATGCGGGCTGCGTAAGCAAGTATGGGACGGTCTTCCTTCATCAAAATACCTCAGGAGACCCCTGCCTTCAGGCAGGGGAGGAATGAGGTGCGTGGCC
>OBRJ01000350.1_pt1 | contig 30148 bp, 22 predicted proteins | sample 1494831 | NCBI WGS metagenome assembly OBRJ01 (sample SAMEA3360658, study PRJEB22359) | human gut metagenome | biome: ENVO:urban biome; feature: ENVO:human-associated habitat; material: ENVO:feces | place: Bangladesh | collected 2011
AATTTTCTGTAATTTGTGATACATTAGAGTAGTAAGGAGGCTGTAAAAATGTATAAAAGAATTGTGCTGAAACTGAGCGGCGAGGCGCTGGCAGGCGAGAAAAAAGGGGTTACCTTTGACGACAGCATCATCTGGGGGCTGATTGCACAGATTAAGGCTGTGATGGCAAAGGGGACACAGGTTTCTTTGGTTATCGGCGGCGGCAATTTTTGGAGAGGCAGAAGTGCGGATTCCAAGATGGATCGCACGAAGGCAGACCAGATTGGCATGCTCGCAACAGTTATGAATGCGATTTATGTTGCAGATGCGTTCCGTCAGAACGGCATCAAGGCATTCGTACAGACACCCATCGTCATCGGCACAATGACGGAGCAATTTTCCAAGGAAAGCGCTCTTGTGCATCTGGAAAAGGGCGAAGTAGTAATTTTTGCAGCCGGTATGGGACACCCCTTCTTCTCTACGGATACGATTACTGCCCTGAGAGGTGCAGAGTTGGATGTGGATGGTCTGTTCTTTGCCAAGAGCATTGACGGTGTTTATGATGACGACCCTGCGACCAACCCCAACGCAAAGAAAATCGACTGCATCCGTGCAGAGGATATTGTGAAAAACAATTTGAAGGTTATCGATATGGCAGCCGCAAATCTCTGCTTTGAACGCAAGATTCCTGTTATCATCTTCGGTTTGAATGAGGAAAACAGTATTATGCGCGCAGTCGGCGGCGAAAAAATCGGTACGATTGTAACTGTGTAAGATTTTGTTCACATAGGAGGAAACGAGTATGGCATCTGAACTGACAAAACCTTTTGAAGAAAAAATGAAAAAGACATTGACCGCGTTGGACAGTGATTACGGCACCATCCGTGCAGGTCGTGCAAACCCCCATGTTCTGGATAAGATTATGGTGGAATATTACGGCACACCCACACCCTTGAATCAGGTTGGGAATATTACGGTTCCCGAGCCTCGTCTTCTGCAGATTCAGCCTTGGGATGCATCCCTGCTGAAGGCAATCGAAAAGGCAATCAATATGTCCGAGTTGGGCATCAACCCCAATAACGACGGCAAGGTAATTCGTCTGGTTTTCCCTGAACTGACAGAGGAAAGACGTAAGGAATTGACAAAGGAAGTTAAGAAAAAAGCAGAAGCGTCTAAGGTCGCAATCAGAAACATCAGAAGAGATGCTATGGATGTTTTCAAAAAATCTGAAAAAGCGAAGGAAATCACAGAGGATCAGTTGCAGGATCTGGAGGATGAAACACAGAAGCTGACAGATAAATACGTTGCTGAAATCGAAAAGAAATGTGACGCGAAGAGTAAGGATATCCTTACCGTTTAATTCATCAAAATATCCAAGCCCCTCTTCTTCGGAGAGGGGTTTTGTTACAGGGAGGCAATTTATGCTTTATGAAAACGAATCCTTTCAGCTGAATCCCGAAAAAATGCCAAAGCATGTTGCAATTATCATGGATGGCAACGGCAGATGGGCAACAAAGCGCGGTCTGCCCAGAAAAGCAGGGCATAAGGCAGGCGCGGAAGCGCTGGAAAGAATCATTTATGCCGCAAAGGAGCTTGGCTTGGAACATCTGACGGTGTATGCTTTTTCAACGGAAAACTGGAAACGCTCCGCTGAAGAGGTTGGGGCGATTATGGATCTTCTGCGGTTTTATCTGAAAAATTATTTCAAGAAATTCGTGAAGGATAACATTCGGATGCACGTCATTGGCGAAAAGAGTCGCTTGGACACAGATATTCAAAAGGCGATTGCAGAAATTGAGGATTTATCCAGAGAAAAGAACGGCATGACCGTTCATGTTGCACTGAATTACGGCGGCAGGGATGAGCTGCGCCGCGCGGTAACAAAAATCGCAAGGGAAACGGCAGATGGTACGCTTTCTCCCGATGCCATTACGGAGGATACCATTTCCGACGCATTGGATACGGCAGGCACACCTGATCCCGAACTGATGATTCGCACCAGCGGTGAGGAAAGAATCAGCAATTTTCTTCTGTGGCAAATTGCATATTCCGAATTTTTCTTTTCCGATACGCTTTGGCCCGATTTTGATAAAAAGGAACTGGAACGGGCAATTTATTACTATCAGAACAGAGAACGCCGTTTTGGCGGCAGATTGAAATGAGGTGACACTGTATGAAAACGAGAATACTTTCCGCTGTGGTGGCACTTCCCCTGCTGTTGTTTATCGTCATCAGCGGCGGCATTTGGCTGCATGTGGGCGTTGGGCTTCTTGGTCTGATTGGGATGTATGAATTCAATCGTGCGATTGCAGGTGAGGTAAAAGGCGCACATATCATTGCATATCTGTTCGGCCTGTTTTATGTGGTTTTCATGGATCAGCTTGTGTATACACAAACGCTGTTCAGCGTGTTTACCTCCTTATTTGTGCTTGCTTTGCTGATTTACAGCGTGCTTTGCTACAGAAAAACAAGCTATGTGGAATGCTGTGCATCCTTCTTTGGCTTTTTCTATGCCTGCTTCCTGCTTTCTCATGTCTATCTCGTACGAGAATTTGACCACGGGAAGCTGCTGATTTGGCTGGCGTTTATTTCTGCCTTTGGCTGCGATACAGGGGCGTATTTCTCCGGCTATTTTCTTGGGAAAAATAAGCTTTGCCCCGCATTAAGCCCAAAAAAAACCATTGAAGGCTCTATCGGCGGTATCATTACGGCATTGGTGCTTTGCCTGCTTTATGGTCTTTGGATTAACCGTTTCCACCCCATTGCAGGGGTAAATGTGCTGCTGCTCTGCGGTTTGGTGGGCTTCTTCGGTTCCATCCTCTCCCAGATTGGTGACCTTGCGGCTTCTTCCATCAAACGCCAGGTTGGCATTAAGGATTACGGAAATCTTCTGCCCGGACATGGCGGCGTTTTGGATAGGTTTGACAGTGTCATTCTGACCACGCCTGTGTTATACTATGTCATGCTGTTTCTGATTCATTAAAACAGAAGGTGTAAAAAATGAGAAAAATTTCGATTTTGGGTTCGACAGGTTCTATCGGGACACAAACCCTTGAGGTTGTCGAAAATTTAGGTGATATCCGTGTTGCCGCCATTACGGGGAATAAAAATATCACGCTTTTGGAAAAACAGGCGCGAAAATTTCAACCTGAATTGGTTGCGGTAATGGATGCGGAGAACGCAAAGGCATTGCAGAGTCGCCTTTCGGATACGAAAATCCGCATAGTGAGCGGGATGGATGGTCTGGTCGAGGCGGCTACATACGAGGATGTGGATACAGTTGTGACCTCTGTAGTCGGCAATGTTGGCTTGCAGCCCACCTTTGCAGCAATTCGTGCAGGCAAAAATATCGCGCTTGCGAATAAAGAGACGCTTGTTTCCGCAGGACAGCTTGTAATGGACTTTGCGAAACAGCACCATGTAAGGATTTATCCTGTGGACAGCGAACACTCTGCTATTTTCCAGTCCTTACAGGGAAATGCAGACAACCGCATTTCGCGTATTCTGCTGACAGCCTCCGGCGGCCCCTTCCGCGGCAAAAAGCGCAAGGAGCTGGAGCATGTAACGGCGGCGGATGCACTGGCGCACCCGAACTGGCACATGGGCAAGAAGATTACGATTGATTCTGCAACGCTGATGAATAAGGGCTTGGAAGTAATGGAGGCGAAATGGCTGTTTGATGTAGATGTAGATCAGATTGAGGTTCTGGTGCATCCGCAGAGCATTGTCCATTCCGCAGTGGAATATGAGGATGGCGCAATCATCGCACAGATGGGTGAGCCTGATATGCGGATTCCCATTCAGTATGCGCTGACATATCCCAAACGCGTGCAAAGCCCGTTTCCTCGGGTAGATTTTTCTGTGCGCAGCCATCTGACCTTTGAAAAGCCTGATTTGGATACCTTCCGTTGTCTTTCTCTGGCATACTGCGCCTTGAAAACAGGCGGAACAATGCCTGCAGTGCTGAATGGTGCAAACGAGATTGCAGTTGCCCGTTTTTTGAAGGGAGAGCTGACGTTTTTGCAGATTCCTTCACTGATAGAACGGACGATGTACGCATATACTGTCAAATATAAATATACATTAGAGGATTTACTGGAGGCGGACGCATGGGCAAGGGCGTATGCACAGTCTGTGCGCTTCTGATAAATCTGTCTGGAGGTGGAGAACATTTCCTCATTATTGATTACCATAATACTTCTAGGTGTTCTTGTTATTGCGCATGAATTCGGACACTTTATTATTGCAAAGAAAAATGGCATCTGGGTGCAGGAATTTGCGGTCGGCATGGGGCCGAAGATTTTTTCCCGCACCAAAGGAGATACGGAATACAGTATTCGCATCCTGCCCTTAGGCGGCTTTTGTCGCATGGAGGGGGAAGCAGAGGACGGCGCATCCAGCTCGACCTCCTTCCTCAGCAAATCTGTCGGCGCGCGAATGGCAGTTATGGCGGCAGGGCCTGTCATGAATTTCCTGCTGGCGTTTCTCATGATTTTCGGGCTGACCTGCACAACCTATACGGCAACGCCCGTCATCAAAGAGGTTCTGCCTGATTCCGCGGCGGCTGCGTCCGGTTTGGAGGTTGGCGACAGGATTCAAAAAATTGACGGAAAAACGATTCATATCTATGATGAATTGCAATATACATTGCAGTCCAACCACGGGGAAAGCCTGACGCTGGACGTGGTGGATGCCGCAGGGACGCATCATAAATATAAGCTACAGCCCAAGCTGGACGAGAAGCAGGGCAGATATCTGATTGGCTTTTCGCCTGAGGTGAAAACAGGGCTGCTTGCCGAAAGCGTGGACGGCTACGCGAAAATGGGCATTGCAGAAACGGCACGTTACAGCCTGTTCGCTATGATAAATTATGTAAAAATGACGGCAGAGGGACTTCTGCGCGTGTTTACCTTTACGGCGAACCCCGATGAATATGGCGGTCCGATTGCAATTTTTAATATGGTTGGACAAAGCTATCAGGCAGGGCTGCAATACAGCATTAAGGCGGCAATCCAGAACGTGGTTTATATCGGTGCGGTGCTGAGTGCAAACCTCGGTGTGTTAAATCTGTTTCCGATTCCTGCACTGGACGGTGGGCGGATTCTGTTCCTGCTGATTGAGGCGGTTCGCAGAAAGCCGATGGATATTGAAACGGAATCCAGGCTGCAATTTTTAGGCTTCGTCTTTCTGATGGGGCTGATGGCGTTTGTGATTTTCAGCGACATTAAAAAATACATGATTTAAATGAAACGAAACGCCTGATGTAAATTGGGCGTTTTCTGAATTTTGAAAAGGTGAGACTATGGAAAGAAAACTGACAAGAGAAGTTAAAATCGGCAGTCTGAAAATGGGTGGAACGAATCCCGTTGTCATCCAATCCATGTGCAACACAGACACAAGAGATGTAGAAGCGACAGTGGCACAGATTTTGGCCTTGGAAAAAGCAGGCTGCGAACTGGTGCGCGTAGCAATTCCGGATATGGCGGCAGCAGACGCAGTCGGCGAAATCAAAAAACGGATTCATATCCCCCTTGTTGCGGATATTCATTTTGACTACAGATTGGCACTGCGCGTAATGGAGCTGGGCATTGATAAGGTGCGCATCAATCCGGGGAATATCGGGGACGAAGCACGCATCAAGCAGGTAGTAGATATGGCGAAGGAGAAGCAGATTCCCATCCGCATCGGTGTAAACAGCGGCTCTCTGGAAAAGGAATTGGTGGAAAAATACGGCGGCGTAACACCGCAGGGCTTGGTGGAAAGTGCGCTAAAGCATGTGCATATTCTGGAGAAATTCGGCTTTTATGATATCGTGGTTTCCATTAAGGCATCGGATGTGCCGTTCTCCATCGAAGCATATCGCCTGCTTTCCGAAGCAATCCCGTATCCCATTCATGTCGGCATTACAGAAGCCGGAACGCCCTATGCAGGCACGATTAAATCTGCTGTCGGCATTGGAACGATTCTTGCCATGGGTATCGGAGACACGATTCGTGTTTCTCTGACAGGCGACCCTATCGAAGAAATCCGCGCGGCGAAAGAAATTCTGAAAAGCCTTGGTCTGCGCCAATTCGGTATAACCTTCGTTTCCTGCCCGACCTGCGGCAGAACAGAGATAGACTTGATTTCTATCGCGAATGAGGTCGAGGAAAAATGCAGAAGCATACAGAAAAATATTAAGGTTGCCGTTATGGGCTGTGTGGTAAACGGCCCCGGAGAAGCGAGAGAGGCAGACCTCGGCATTGCAGGCGGCAAGGGCGTTGGTCTTGTTTTCAAGAAGGGCGAGATTATCCGCAAGGTTAGCGAGGACAAGCTCGTTACCGCACTGATGGAGGAAATCGACCGCATTTAATAATAAATCCAAACAGAAAGGAGGGAGACAACTTGACTGCACAGAAATTTGAACTGGTCTTTCAGAAAATTTCGCTGTCCCTGCCGCTTCTGGAAGCCTTTCAGGGCACAGAGGTACGCAAGCTGACGATTCATAAAAAAGAACGTACTGTCAGCATCGAGATTACCGCAAATAAGATGATCCCCTTGCAGAAGCAGGAGGAGCTGAAGGGTGCGCTTTTAGAGAGCCTTCCGGGGATACAGGCGGTTTCGCTTGCCGTTTTCTATGAGTTGACGGATAAAACTCCCGAAGCACTGGCAGCAGGCTATTGGGGAAGTATCAAAACCCTTGTGAGCCAAAAAAGCAAGATTTGTGCAGGTGTAATTGCGGACGCAGAGTGGAGAGTTACGGAGCATAAGCTACAAATTCTGGTAAAGCATAACATGGCGTATTATCTGGCGCAGAAGCATCTGGATGATGCCATTGCGAACATGATTCATACCGAAACGGGCGAAACGCTTCTGGTGCAATTTAAGAATCAGAAAGCAACCAAAGCGGACAGAGCCGCCCTTGAGAACAACAGGAAAAAGAAGTTTGAGGAGCTAAGCCGACAGATTATCACCACACAGGCTGAGGCGGTGCAGGAGAAAGCCAACGCAGAGGTGGCAGCGGTGTCCTCCTCCGTTTCCAAGGGGATTCTGCTTGGCAAAGAAATCAACGGCGCAAACCAGAAGATTATTGATACGAAAATTCTCGGGGAAAATGTCATTATCGAGGGCAGTATTTATAACATCGAGCCGAGAGAAATTCGTGGTGAAAAATATATTGTTTCCTTTGATATTACGGATTTGAGCGATTCGACCACAGTGAAATTTTTCGTGAAGAAAAGTGTTTTTGATGCCGAACTGAGCGATAAAATCAAAAAGGGTAAATATCTGCGCGTGCAGGGCGAAGTGCAGTTTGATAAATATACCAAGGAAATCGATATTATGGCGAAAAATATCATGGCTGCCGCCGCGCCTGCTCCCCGTATGGATGATGCGGAGGAAAAGCGCGTGGAACTGCATCTGCATACACAGATGAGCAGTATGGATGGTGTGACACCTGTGAAAAAATACATCGAACGCGCGATTGCATGGGGGCATAAGGCGATTGCCATCACTGACCATGGTGTTGTGCAGGCATTTCCTGATGCGATGAACGCAATCGGCAAATCCGACTTGAAGGTGATTTACGGCGTAGAAGCCTATCTGATTGACGATTTGGGCAGCGTTGTTACCATGCCGCGCGGACAATCTCTGGATGACACCTTTGTGGTATTCGATATTGAGACAACAGGACTTTCCAAGGAAATCGAAAGCATTACGGAAATTGGCGCAGTAAAGGTAGTAGACGGCAAGATTATCGACCGTTTCAGCACCTTCGTGAACCCCGAACGCCCTATTCCTGCGGAGATTACCAAGCTGACAGGTATTACGAATGAAATGGTAGCCGATGCGCCTGTTATTACAGAAATTCTGCCGAAGTTTCTGGAATTTTGCCAGGATGCGGTGCTTGTGGCGCATAATGCCAATTTCGATACAGGCTTTATCCGCCTGAATGCAGAGCGAAAGTGTGGTATTGAGGTAAAAAATACCGTTCTGGATACATTGGAGCTTTCCAGAGCCTTGCTGCCGGAGCTGAAAAAGCATAAGCTGGACATCATCTGTGAGCAGCTGGGTGTTTCTCTGGAGGGACATCATCGTGCAGTCAATGATGCCGAAGCAACGGCGGAGGTCTTCCTGAAATTCATTGACATGCTCGTGGAAAAGGAAATCTATAAGGTAGACGATATCAATGTGTTCTCCAGCCAGACAGTGAATTATAAGAAGCTGAAGGCATATCATGCGATTATTCTGGCAAAGGATTATGTCGGCTTGCGGAATCTGTATGAATTGATTTCGCTTTCTCATATTGATTATTACTTCCGCAGACCACGCATCCCCAAAAGCAAGCTGATTCAGCACAGGGAAGGGTTGATTCTGGGAAGTGCCTGTGAAGCAGGGGAGCTTTACCGCGCGCTTCTTGATAAAAAGCCAAAACAGGTCATTGAGGAGCTGGTAAATTTCTATGATTATCTGGAAATTCAGCCGCTTGGCAACAACCGCTTTATGATTGAGTCTCCGAAGGTGGAAAGCGTACATTCCATGGAGGATATCATTGCCATCAATAAGCAGATTGTGGCATTGGGTGAGGAGCACAATAAGCCTGTTGTTGCAACCTGTGATGTGCATTTCATTGATCCGCAGGATGCCGCCTTCCGTAAAATCATCATGGCGGCAGAAGGCTTTGCCGATGCGGACAAGCAGGCACCGCTTTATTTCCGCACCACAAAGGAAATGCTGAAGGAATTTACCTATCTGGGCGAGGAAAAGGCGAGAGAGATCGTTATCACCAATACAAATAAAATTGCGGATATGATCGAGAAAATCAAGCCCATTCCCGATGATACCTTTCCTCCGAAAATCGAAGGGGCAGATGAGGAGCTGCGCCAGATTTGTATGGATAAGGCAATTTCCATCTATGGCGACCCATTGCCTCCCATTGTGCAGGACAGATTGGAAACAGAGTTGAATTCCATCATCAGCAATGGCTATGCAGTGCTGTATATCATTGCACAGAAGCTGGTTTGGAAATCCGTTGCAGATGGGTATCTGGTTGGTTCGCGAGGGTCGGTTGGCTCGTCCTTTGCCGCAAATATGGCAGGGATTACGGAGGTAAACTCTCTGCCGCCGCACTATATCTGCGACCACTGCAAATATTCCGATTTTGAATCGGAAACGGTAAAGGCGTTTGCGATGGAGGAGGCAAGCGGCTGTGATATGCCGGATAAGGATTGCCCTGTCTGCGGACATAAGCTCAGAAAGGACGGGCATGATATTCCCTTCCAGACCTTTCTTGGCTTCGAAGGGGATAAGGAACCTGATATTGATCTGAACTTTTCTGGTGATTATCAGCAGCAGGCGCACGCCTATACGGAGGTGCTGTTCGGGAAGGGCAAGGTTTTCAAGGCAGGGACAATTGGTACATTGGCAGATAAAACAGCGTATGGCTTCGTCAAAAAATACTTTGATGCCAGAGAAATTACGCCGCATAATGCAGAAATTCAACGCCTAACAGAGGGATGCACAGGAGTCAAGCGTACCACAGGGCAGCATCCCGGCGGTCTGATGGTTGTACCGAGCGACCATGATATTCATGAGTTCTGCCCCATTCAGCGTCCTGCAAATGATGTGAATTCGACTGTTACAACAACGCATTTTGATTATCATTCCATTTCGGGGCGTTTGCTAAAGCTTGACCTGCTGGGGCACGACGACCCGACAGTTATCCGTATGCTTTATGACCTGACGGGTGTCAATCCGCAGGATGTGCCTCTGGGCGACCCGGAGACGATGTCTCTGTTTGAATCCCCCAAGGCATTGGGTGTGACAGAAGAAGAAATCAACTGCAAGACAGGCACGCTGGGGATTCCCGAATTTGGGACAAAATTCGTCCGCGGCATGCTGATTGATACGAAGCCGAAAACCTTTGCGGATTTACTGCGTATCTCCGGTCTGTCTCATGGGACGGACGTATGGTTGGGGAATGCGCAGACCCTGATTGAAAACGGCACGATTACGCTGAAGGAAACCATTTCCACACGAGACAGCATTATGATTTACCTCATCAATAAGGGGGTAGAAAAGAAAAAATCCTTTAAAATCATGGAAAAGGTCAGAAAAGGGAAGGGGTTAACGGAAGAGGATATTGCCGATATGAAGGCATCCGATGTGCCGGATTGGTATATTGAATCCTGCCAGAAGATTAAATATATGTTCCCGAAGGCGCACGCGGCGGCGTATGTTATGATGGCGTTCCGCATTGCGTATTTCAAAATCAATTACCCCGAAGCGTATTATGCGTCCTATTTCTCAGTTCGTGCCTGTGATGATTTCGATTATTCCTGCATGTGTCAGGGCATTGATGTGGCAAGGGATGCCATTCGCGAAATTCAGGCGAAGGGGCAGGAGGCAACCGCAAAGGATAAAAATAAACAGACTGTACTGGAAATTGTAGTTGAATTTTATGCAAGAGGGTTCAAATTCTGTCCGATTGACCTTTACCGTTCTGATGCGAAGAACTTCCTTCCGACAGAGGAGGGACTTCTGCCGCCGTTCAGCTCCTTGCAGGGCTTGGGCGTGAATGCGGCGCAGAGCATTGTAGAAGGGAGAAAGGATGGAGAATTCAATACACTTGAGGAATTGAAGGAGCGCACCTCTCTGGGACGCTCGCTGATTGATCTGCTCAAGGAAAACGGTGTTTTGGACGGGATTCCCGAAACGAACCAGCTTTGTCTGTTCTGATAAATAAAAAATAAGAAATAAAAAAGAAGCAAAAAAAGCAGTCTGCGAAGCATTTCGTAAACTGCTTTCTTTTGGCGCATTTATGCGTGGAAATAAACCCCCAGTTTTACTGGGGGAAGATAAAAACTTTAGTGTATGAAAACCTCCTTGTTGTAAAATAGTAGTGGTTTGGCGACCGCATTACTAAAGACAACAAGGAGGTTTTTAACAAATGAAGAACGAAATAAAAAGCACGGCACATTCTAAATATCGTTGTGAATATCATATAGTTTTTGCAATGGTATTTTCAATCACACATCGTTGTGTCAATTTTACCAAGGAAGGCTTTTGCTCCAGGTCACGATACCTTTTGAGGAAAAGCCCACAAGTAATCTGCCCGGTGACAATCTGAGGTATTACAGACAGAGAAAGTCTCTGACTACCAGACAGCTTGCAGAGCAAATAGATGTTATACCCGCAACTATCCTGATGTATGAACAAAATAAGCACCCGATCCCGTTTGATGTGGCCAATAGTCTTGCGGATGCGTTGGATGTAAATGCAGACCTTCTGTATGACGATTTTGCAGTATTCCTTGTCGCTCCATATAGCGAAGCACTAAAGGATATTCGTATGAGCATAGGAATGTCTCAGAGAGCTTTTGCGGAGCATATAGGGGTTATCCCAAGTTATTACTATAAGCTCGAATCGGGGCATCGTAGGCCGTCCAGAAAGGTATATCAGAGAATGGTTGATACTCTGAGCCATACCCATCCACATCATTCACTTTTTGCGCAACATAAGCTACAATTAAAGTGAAAACAGACGATTGATTGGAGGTACTATTATGGTTCAGAATTTAACTTACACCCAATACGGCGATTACTACATCCCTGACATCAGATTGGCACATATGGGAATACACACCCTTGGCAAATATGGCAGAATGCGCAGAGCGTTCTTAGAGCAGAACAAGCCAATGCTTTTTAATGATATGGTCTTGACGGAAACTCTGTTCCTGCACCTGTGGGAAGTACAGCAGACTTGTGAGATGCGGATGGAGTTGCTGATGAATGAACTGTTGACGAATAGTCCAGCTCCAGACAAGGCAACACAGCAGCTTGCATGGGTGGCGCATATGAATAGCTTGAAATTACAAGCTGAGGAATTAGTAGTCTCAGAGCTGATTTACAGCTGAAGCAAATGATTTACAACGAAGGCTGGCCTGCATGGTCAGCCTTTTTCTATCTGAATTCACAACTCTTGAATTGTGTTTTTGACAATTCCAGAATTGTGATTTTCACAATTCAAGAACTGTGAAAATCACAATGTAATAATACTGATATTAATAATACTGATTATAGTGATACTGATTCTTTCCTATCCTTTCCGTCTATGGAGGTTTGACATTTCTTGAAGTGTGATTTCGACATCCCCAGGAGTGTCGTTTTGACACCTCTGGAAGTGTGAAAATGACACGGTAATAATACTGATAATAATTATACTGATTATAGTAATACTTATCCTTTCCTTTCCTTTCTGTTCTGGAATCATTGGATATGAAAGGAATGAAATTACTGCAATAGCATTTTGCCAAGCACAAAATATAAAATTTATTTGGTTATTAAAAACCATTGACTTTTTTGAATCCGGTGCTATAATAAGATCATAGATAATGGTTATTAAAAACCAAAGCGATATGGAGGTAGTTAAATGTCTTATATCAATAAAGATTTTTTTGAGAATGCCGAGAACCAGCAGAAGGCTATGCAGATTAATTGGGAGATTGCAGACTGCCTTCATCAGTTCGGGAAGCTCCCTTGTAATGGGTTCCCGCTGGTTCCTTATCTGCTCCACAAGGCAAGTCAGTACAGCAATCCCTTCGGCATTACTCTCCAGGCAATCACCGATGGTAAGATTGAAGTCAACGAAGATGTTCGCTTTATGGCAAAAGAGGTTCTGACCGATGAACTGTGGGAGCGTCTGCTTCAGCTCGTGATGAAATACTCGCCGGAAGAATTTGCTCTCGCTGCTGTCAACCCTGTCACGGATAACGAACCAAAGGGAACGATGACCACACCTCCCTCCATCCTTAATCTGGCGCACAAACTGTTGGATGTGAAAGCCGGGGAGAGTGTCGCTGATGTATGCTGCGGCAGCGGAACTTATATGGTATCTGCCGCATTGGAGGAAAGCAGGGCTTCCTACCACGGCTTTGAAATCAATGTGGCAAACCGAGCGGCTGCGCTGATGCGAGCCGAACTGATTGATGTCGATATGGAAGTTACTTTGTGCGATGTTTTTACTGTGGCTGATAGTGACCCCATGCCAAAGTTCGACAAAATTTTCGCCAATTATCCTTTCGGATTGAAGCTGCGGAACCTGGGGGCAGGTGCTGCGTATCTGGAACGACTGGCAGAACAGTATCCCGGTCTTTCCAAAGCAACATCTTCTGATTGGGTATTCAACGCCCTGCTTTACGATCTGCTCAATGAAAACGGAAAAGCTGTAGGAATCATGACAAATGGCAGCACCTGGAACAGTATTGATATGCCGATGCGAAAGTATTTTGTGGAACGCAAGATGGTTGAGTGTGTCATCTCCCTTCCTGGTAAGATGTTTGCCTCCACCAATATTGCCACCACTCTGATTATTCTGAGCCACAACAATGACAGTGTTCGCATGATTGATGCTACCAAACATTGTCAGCAGGGTCGCCGTCAGAATGAGTTCAGCGAAGAAAATATTGCAACAATCATGGATGCCCTTTACAATGACCAAGATTACAGCAAGAGCATTTCCATTGAAGAGCTGAGAGCGAATGAGTACAATCTGAGCCTTAGCCGATATGCAAGTGAAGATCTTTCTTTCCACAATGGCGTTCCCTTTGAAAGCGTCATCAAGAGCATTTCCAGAGGCGCACCTTGCACCGCAAGCCAGCTGGATGAAATGGTATCTGACAGCGTGACCAATATGCAGTATCTGATGCTTGCCAATATTCAGAATGGCATGATCGATGATAAGCTCCCGTATCTGTCCTACATTGATCCCAAGTACAAGAGATACTGCTTAAAAAATAACACGCTGATTCTCTCCAAGAACGGTTACCCTTACAAAGTTGCCGTGGCATCTGTGCAGGAAGGTCAGCGCATCCTGGCGAATGGTAATCTGTATATCATTGAGCTGGATGAAACCAAAGCAAATTCCTACTTCATCAAGGCTTTCTTCGATAGTGAACAGGGTCATGCGGTTCTGAAAAGCATTACCGTCGGTGCAACGATCCCGAACATCGGTGTGGACAAGCTCAAGAAAGTAGAGATTCCTCTTCCCTCCATGGAGGAACAGGAGCGCATTGCTCAGAAGTATCAAGCAGCACTGGATGAGATCACAGTCATTAAGCTGCGTTTGGAAAAGGCAGTAAACAAGCTCCATCATATTTTTGATGAGGAGAGTGATTAAGCCTATGCTCAGTGTAGAAGAACTTTTTGAGTTAGAAGATAATATCAGAGAAGAACTTGACGACCATTTAACAGCTGCACTCGCAAGTCTGAACCGTTCCGGGCAGTTGGAGGAATTGCTCCAGCTGCTTGGGATGGAACACCTCCTGGAAAAAGAAACGGGATATGAGGTGTACAAGACTGGCAAGATCGTTGTTATCGGTCAGTCTGATGTGAAAGCCGAAGTCCTGCTGTCCATCGCTAAAAAGCTGGGTCTGGACAAGAGCCGTTTTGAACTTCATCTGGAATATGATGATGCCAAAGATTTCAACTTCCGCAAAATGCAGTGGCAGCCCACATACAGCTTGATTATGGTCGGGCCGATGCCGCACAGCGGCTCCGGAAAAGGTGATTACAGCAGCATCATTTCTGCAATAGAATCTGAGGACAGTTATCCTCTTGTTGTCAGACTTGGTTCCAACGGTTTGAAAATCACCAAGACGGATTTCAGAGCCAAGTTAGAAGAAATGATGGAAATGAGAAAAATTGCCTAATCGTCCGATTTATTGGACACGACTTATGATAGGCTACACAATGAATAAACATATTTGAGTCAGAAAAGGAATGGAGGTGTCGCATATCAAAGATTTTGAACATAACCCTATTTCTGATCAGTTGCTGGAAAGTATGGAAGCCAGCAAAAAATTAGCAGATAGTTTAGCGCCCATTCTGGAGCAAGAGGAAAAACTCAAGCGAATCGCAGAAGGTGCTACTGCACATATCCCCAATTTTGAGATTCCTACGCTTGCGTTGGATGCAATTTCAGAACCTTCGCCAGCTATGAAAGCGATTGTTGAACAGAGTAAAGCTATGAAGTTGGCTACCAGCGTAGGTACTGCAATAGATGCCCTACAACACAGTAGTACCATCCAGACTTTAGGGGAACTTGCAATAGCCGCTAATGTCCCCAACTATACTTTCAAGAATCCGCTGCTTGAACAAGCCAGTTTAGGGATGACGGCGATGCACCAGTCCTTCAATAATAGTGCGGTAAAACTACTTGCGGATTCTGTTCATGGAATTATAAGTTCCTTTGGGTCTGCACTTACAGCGGCAATTCATTCGCCTGTGATGGATTGGCTTCAGAGCATTGACATCTCTCCAATGCGCTCTGTATTGGAGAATCTTGCACTGGAACCGGATATTCTTGGGAGATACAAGAAGTTCAATCAAGCGTACTTGACGGCTATGTATGAATGCAAATGGTTCCCCTACGCTGGCTGGGCAGCGGATATTACCATGACAGCGGAAATATCGGACATCTTGGCAACAAGCCGAGGTGCAAGTAAGCGACGAGAAAAGCGTATCGACAAGGTCATTCTCGACTATTACGACAAGAATGAAATCAAATTCATCAAGCGAATATGGAGAGAATCTGATTTAGAACCACATATCAAACGGATTCTGGGACAGGCTCTTGAAGCACATCTCCGTGGTGAATATGCCCTGTGTATTTCCAGCTTGGCAACTATGTGGGAGGGCTTAATCTACATAAAGGCAAACAATGCTACCATGCAGGATCGTCACCGGCAAAGGATGGAGATCACAAAAAAAGAACTGGAAGATCTGACCGAGGCAAACGACTACGACAAGATCTTCAGCGATTATTTCAACACCTTCATTGTTTCTCAGTGCAATAAGGTTGATGATGTGGTTGATGGTGTGCCGAACCGGCATGGCGTTTCTCACAGCTGGTATCACAGCTATCCGAGCAAAAAGGCTTCTCTGAATGCTATTTTGCTTACCGACTTCATAATTGGTCTGGAGCCACTTGAAGGCACCCGGGCCAGTGCATAAAGAAAATACGAATCGAGGTACACACGATGTCTAACGATAAAATCCAAGCGGTAGGAGTAAATATCGCAGAAAAAGCAACGATGATCTGGAATGTGGCAGATATGCTCCGTGGCCCCTTTAAGCCCCATGAGTACGGGCTTGTAATCCTTCCTATGACCGTGGTTAAGCGTTTCCACGACTGTCTGCTTCCCACCCACGAAGCAGTCTTGGCACAGTATGAAAAGGTCAAGAAGCTGGCCGTCATTGATGGCTTTCTGACCAAGGCTTCCGGTTATCAGTTCTACAATACCAGCAAGTTCACATTTGAAAAGCTGCTGGCTGACCCGGATAACATCGAAGCCAACTTCCGGGACTATCTGGCTGGGTTCTCTCCCAATGTCCAGGATGTTCTGTCCAAATTCGATTTTGACAACATCATCAAGAGAATGGTGGAGAGCAACACCCTCTACCTTGTTATCAAGGAGTTTGCTACGCCCAAGGGCTATCTCGGCCCGGACAAGATCAGTGCCGTGGACTGTGGCTACATCTTTGAGGACTTGGTAAAGCGGTTCTCTGAATCCTTTGGAGAGGAAGCCGGAGCGCACTTTACCAGCCGGGATATTATCTATCTGATGACCGATCTCCTTCTGTCCGATGCCGATCTTGCGGAAGCTCAGAATGTCACGGTCTACGATATGACCATGGGAACCAGCCAGATGTTGTCCTGCATGGAGGAGCGTATCCACGATCTGAACGAGGACATTGAAGTTACCTGTTTCGGACAGGAGTTCAATCCCTCCACCTTCGCAATCGCCAAGGCGGACATGATGATCCGTGGCGGTGATCCTAACAACATGAGATTTGGTGACACCCTGTCTGACGATCAGTTCAGCGGCTACACCTTCCAATATATTATCAGCAATCCGCCATTCGGAATTGACTGGAAGCGTGAACAAAAGGCCGTTGAAAAGGAAGCGGCAAAAGGTGATCTTGGTCGTTTCTCTCCCGGTCTGCCTAAGATTTCTGACGGACAGCAGTTGTTCGTGCTGAATGGTCTATCCAAGCTTGCACCTAACGGCAAGATGGCCATTATTCAGAATGGTTCCCCGCTGTTCTCCGGTGATGCCGGTAGCGGACCGTCCAATATTCGTCAGTATATTCTGGAGAATGACTGGTTGGATTGCATCGTTCAGCTGTCCACCGATATGTTTATGAACACCAGTATCAGCACATATATTTGGGTGTTGTCTAAAGACAAGCCTGCTTATCGTGCCGGTAAGGTGCAGCTGATTGATGCTTCTCATTGCTTTGAATCCCGAAAGAAGAATATCGGAACGAAGCGAAATGATATTACCGACCTGTGCCGGGAACTGATCGTGGAAACCTACGGCGATTATCGCCATGACACCGTTTACGGAGATAAGAATGGAATCTACTGCGAAAGTAAGATATTCGACACCGTGGACTTCGGTTATAACAAGATTGTCGTGGAGCGCCCTCTGCGTGATGAACATGGAGAGCTGATCTTAAAGAAAGGCAAGAAGCAGGCTGATGTATCTTTGCGTGATACGGAGAATATTCCTCTGGCTGAAGATATTGATGCCTACTTTGCAAGAGAAGTTCTTCCGTATGCGCCTGATGCTTGGGTTGATACAAAGAAAACCAAGGTCGGATATGAAATCTCGATGACCCGTTACTTTTATGAATATGAGGCACCAGAGTCTGTTGATGTAATTGCTTCCAGAATAATCAATTTGGAAGTTGAGATAACAGCATCCCTTAATGCGTTGTTTCACAGGGAGGCTTAAAATGAATAGAAAAATAGTAGATAGTGGTGTTGAGTGGATCGGAAAAATTCCTCAACACTGGACAACATCAAAGATTAAGTACATTGGTCAATATGTGAACGGATATGCTTTCAAACCAGAAGATTGGTCGGATGAAGGATTACCGATTATAAGAATCCAAGATTTAACAGGATCGAACGCTAATCCAAATCTTTATTCTGGTGATTTGCCGCAGAAGTATCTTGTTACCAAAGGCGATATTTTGGTTTCTTGGGCGGCTACCTTGGATTCTTTTGTTTGGGACAGAGAAAATGGTTGGTTAAATCAGCACATATTCAAGGCAATTCCAAATGAGGAGCTAATCAATAAATCCTATTTTTATTGGCTACTTAAAGTTGCAATGGAAAACATGAATAATGACAACAAGCACGGAATTATGATGCAACACGTGACGCTTGATGTGTTCAATAATTTTGTTGTGCCGTTGCCGCCAGTATGTTCTCAGCAGAAAATAGCAGATTTTCTCGATAGAGAGTGTTCTGAAATCGATGCACTTATTAGAAAAACTAATCTGACCATTCAGGAATACAGAAAATTGAAACAATCAGTGATTACTTATGCCGTGATTGAAGGTGTTCGTGGTCAGCGAGAAATGAAGGAATGTAAAATTGAATGGATTGCTCAGATTCCATCCGATTGGGACGAGTGCCGTATTAAAGATGTTGTTTATCCGAAAGACAAAGAAATCTTTGAAACAGATGAAATTGTCACTTGCTTTAGAGATGGTGAGGTAACGCTCAGAAGAAAGCGTCGAGAAGATGGTTTTACAGTTTCATTCACGGAACATGGTTATCATGGCGTAGATATTGGCGACTTAGTCATTCACGGCATGGATGCTTTTGCTGGGGCAATCGGGTGCTCTGATAGCCGTGGAAAAACCACACCAGTTGTTCATGTATGTGATACAGTTGGTAACAACCGATACTTCATGTATTATTTGCGCAGTTTGGCTTATGGTAATATTCTTATGGATTTGTCAAACGGAGTGCGTATTCGTTCAAGTGATTATCGGAACTTCGCAAGGTTAGGAGTATTCGGGGCACTGCTCCCTCCTCGTGAGGAGCAGGATGAGATTGTTGCTTACTTAGATCAGAAATGTGAAGAGATTGACCGGCTCATTGCTCAAAAAGAGCTATTTCTCTCTGAACTTGAAAACTACAAAAAATCACTTATCTATGAATATGTCACCGGCAAAAAGGAGGTGCAGTAACTTTGGAAATTCCTATTACCTTGCTTTCAGATGAAAAGGGATACTTCGACAGAGAGTGTCCCAACGAAAATTGTCAGCACACCTTTAAGATCTGCATGGAGGACTGGAAAGAAAAGGTGTCGGACGAAGAAGTTCACTGCCCTATGTGCGGTCATATTGACACTGCTGATAAGTGGTGGACACAGGATCAGCTTGATTCGATGGAAGAAATCATCGCAAGCTACTTTATGTCTATGATTTCGGAAAAACTCGATGAGGCATCCGGCGGCTTGGCTCGATCCACCCGGCACAACAAGTTCGTGAAGATTACCTACAAGCCCGGAAAACGAATTACTTTCCAGAACAACCCTATCGGACAGAGCGAAGAATGGGAAATCGACATCACCTGTGAGAACTGCGGTACTCGGTATAGCGTGATTGGCTCCGCTTATTTCTGCCCGTGCTGTGGCCATAACTCTGCGGTAAGTGCATTTGAGGAATCAATGGACAGCGTTGAGAAGATGTTGGCGTCACTCTCTGAAATGAAGCAGATGCTGACAACCTCATACGGCAGGGACAAGGCAGAAACGATGTGTCGTGGGCTATTGGAAAGCTCAATTGGTGATATTGTATCTGCATTTCAAAAATTTGCGTCCTGTCACTATGACAAGCTGACCGGAAAGACATCCAGGGTCAATGACTTCCAGATTGTCGATAAAGGAAGTCATCTGTTTAAGGATGCTACCGGCAAGGGATATGATGAATGGCTGTCTGTCGATGAATTGAAGGATATGAATTTACTATTCCAGCGCAGACATTTAATTGAACATAACAATGGTATGGTCGATCAAAAATATATTGATAAATCTGGAGACAATTCCTATGCCGTAGGACAAAGATTGGTTGTAAAGGGAAGCGATCCGCTGACCTTGCTGGCAATCATTAAGAAACTCGGTAAGGGATTGGTGTCACTAAAGGAGGTGCCAGAGAATTGAAGATTGATAAAGGCAGAATCATCAATGACTTCATTGAGCCGAACAAGCGTCAGTATGCAATCCCTGTGTACCAGCGTAACTATGAATGGTCGAAAGAGCAGTGTGTGAAGCTGTTTGAGGACATTGTGCAGGCATATAAAAAGGACAGAACCCATTTCTGCGGTTCTGTCGTGTATGCCCCTCTGAAAGAGGAGCAGAACATTCATTACTACATCATCATCGACGGGCAACAGCGGTTGACTACCATCTATCTTCTGCTGAAGGCGCTGATCGACCTTGCAGAGAACGATGCCACCCGTGAATTGATTGCGGAAACGCTGTTTAATCGGGACAAATTTGATAAGTTTGCCATTGACAAGGCAAGCAAGTTGAAATTAAAACCCATTAAGAGCGACGATAATCAGCTGCGTTTGCTGATGGAAAACAAATACGATGACATAGAAAAGAACAGCGGTATTTGGAGAAACTACGAGTTGTTCTGTTCGCTGGTTCAAGCACAGTTGGATGCCGGTATGTATGTCAAAGACATTTACAAGGGCGTTGAGAAGCTGATTTGTGCCAGTATTCTTCTGGAGCAGGAAGATAACGCCCAAGAGATGTTTGAACGTATCAACTCCACTGGTGTGCCCCTGAGCCTTGCGGATAAAATCAGAAACTTTGTCCTGATGACCGATGCAGATCAAGAAAGCCTCTATGAAAACTATTGGCTTAAAGCAGAAGTTCTTGTCCATCGAAATAATATGACCGCTTTCTTCTTGGACTATCTCAATACCAAGGTTGACGGTTTTGCCAAGGAAGAAGATGCCTATGAGGTCTTTAAGGATGTTTATCGGAAAGGTAAATACACCAACGAAAGTATGCTGAAGGAGATTCTTCACTACGCTGACTTTTACCATGCATTCCTTTACGGTGACAAGAAATACGGTGATAAGATAAACAGTCTGCTCAGAAGCTTACAGAAACTAAAACAGACCACTGTATTCCTGTTCTTGTTTCCGGTGTTCGATGATTATGAAAATGAGGTTATTGGTCTCAAGGAACTGGAAAAAGTTTTGCAGTTCCTACTTCATTACAGCATCCGCCGTTTGATCTGTGAGATCGGTTCTAACTCCCTGCGTGGTCTGTACAAGACGCTCTATGCCAGAGTATTCGCTCGTACGGAGAATAAACAGCATTACTACGATGCAATTGTATCTTTTTTTTCAGCAGTTGACTTCCAAGGATGCACTACCCGATGACAAGACGTTTATTCTGGCATTGAAGCAGAACAATCTGTATAGAAAAAACGCTCTGTGTAAGTTCCTGCTGACTGCCATTGAAAACCAAGGTAAGGAACAGCTGATTACGGACAATCTTACCATCGAGCATATTATGCCGCAGAACAAGAACCTATCTACTGCATGGCAGAAAATGCTTGGGGAAGATGTTTGGCAGAGTGTGCAGGAGAAGTATCTGCATACCCTTGGCAATTTGACCCTTACCGCCTACAACAGCGAATTGGGCGACAAACCTTTCGATGTGAAACAGAAAGAATTAGACGATGTTAAGACAAAAGTTGTTGTGCTGTACTCCGATGTGAAGGGACGCACAGTTTGGAACGCCGAAGCCATTGAGCTGAGAGCCGACCGTCTGGCTGACATTATCGTAAAGCTCTATCCAATTGAACAACCTGCGCAGACGATTTCCTTTGCTGATCCTCGTTACAAAGAATACACTTGTGACGATCCGGACAATGCCACATACAAGGCTCCAAACTACTATGTACTGCAAGGAGAACGTGTCAACACGACCAATTTCGCAGAAATGCTCCGCTCTATTGTTAGCAGACTGTATGAACTGGACAGTAGCATTATTGAAGAAATGGCCCGAAACAATGAGCGTCTCCTTTCATGGTCACAGAATGTCGTGTTCTCCTATGATGTGAATGAGGTCTACGGAGATTACAAGTTGGGAGATACAGATATTTATGAAAGCACTGGCTTTTCAGCAGCACACATTATGTATATCATCCGAGCACTGCTTGATAAGTACGATATTGAGTGGAGCGATTTTGCTTACAGTGCTCGCTCTACAAAGCCCAGCGGAAAGGAGGAACAATAAGTGTCCATTGATGTTACAACAGAAAAGCGTTTTGAAGAGGACATTGAAGCCTTCTTCATTTCTCCCACAGGCGGCTACACCAAGGGAACCGATACATACGATCCGGCCCTTGGCCTATATGTGAACACACTGATCGAGTTCATCCAAAGAACCCAGCCGAAGGAATGGGCGAGATTTGAGAATCAGAACAAGGTTGATCCTGTCCGAAAGTTCTGCCTTGCTCTAAATACTGCCTGTGACACTGAGGGCCTTGTATCTGTTCTCCGTCACGGCTTCAAGCACCGGGGTATTACCTTCCGTGTCTGCTATTTCAAACCGGAATCCAGTTTGAACCAGACCGCAGCTGCCCTATATGCGAAGAATGTAGTCAACTGCAACAGGCAGTGGTATTACTCCGCTGATACCAAGAAAAGCGTGGATATGGTGCTGGTGCTAAATGGCATCCCTGTGTTCGCCTTTGAGCTGAAGAACCAGTACACCGGTCAGAACGTGGACAATGCCAAGCGGCAGTGGATGTATGACCGTGATCCCAGAGAAATCTGCTTCCAGTTCAATAAGCGCATTCTGAGCTACTTCTGTGTAGACCACACCGAAGTCTGGATGGCAACCAAACTTGCTGGTAAGGACACCTTCTTTCTGCCTTTCAACCAAGGCTCTGCCGGTGCAGGTCGTGACGGTGGAAAGGGCAACCCAGCTAACCCCAACGGCTATCCCACGGAATATCTGTGGGAACAGGTTTTCCAGAAAGAAAGTATGATGGACATTCTCCAGAAGTTTATTCATTTGCAAATCACCGAAGATAAGAAGCTCATGGCCGATGGCAGCGAGAAGATCACCAAGAAGAAAACGCTGATTTTCCCTCGTTACCACCAGCTGGATGTTGTCCGCAAGCTGCTTGACGATGTGAAAGCTAATGGTGCTGGTAAGAGCTATCTGATTCAGCACAGCGCAGGCTCTGGTAAATCCAACTCGATTGCCTGGACTGCCTACCGACTTGCTTCCCTCCATGACCAAGATAACAAGGCTGTGTTCAGCAGCGTTGTTGTCGTTACCGACCGTACCGTTCTGGATGCCCAGCTACAGGACACCATTTCCGGTTGCGACCATACCCTTGGCGCAGTCGAAGCCATTGGCGAGGACAAGAACTCCAAAAACCTCCGGGATGCTCTGAACAACGGTGTGCGTATCATCGTCACTACCTTACAGAAGTTTCCAGTGATCTATCAAGAGGTGGATAAGGTTGCTGGCCGGAACTACGCTATCATCGTCGATGAAGCCCATTCCTCTCAGACCGGCAACTCCGCTCTGAAACTGAAAACAGCTCTGGCTGATACCGAAGAAGCTCTCCGGGAGTATGCAGAAATGGAGGGCAAGGCTGAATCTGAGCTTGATACCGACGATAAGCTAATGAAGGAGATTATCGTCCACGGTAAGCATAAGAATTTGTCTTTCTTTGCGTTCACCGCAACTCCGAAGGACAAGACCTTGGAGCTGTTCGGCACTGAATATGAGGATGGTTCTTTCCATCCGTTCCACATTTACAGTATGCGGCAGGCTATCGAGGAAGGCTTCATCCTGGATGTCCTCCAGAACTATATGACCTACGACACCTGTTTCAAGATCGCAAAGACCACCGAGGACAACCCGGATGTGCCGTCCAGCCGTGCGGCAAAGATCATTCGCAAGTACCAGGAACTTCACCCGTACAACATCAGCCAAAAAGCACAGATCATCGTTGAAACCTTCTTGGGAACCACTTGCCACAAAATCAACGGGCGGGGCAAAATGATGGTCATTACATCTTCTCGCTTGGCTGCGGTTCGCTATTACCACGAGGTTAAGCGATACATCCAGGAGAAGAAATATACGAATGTGGATGTGCTGGTGGCGTTTTCCGGAGCAGTCAACGACGGCGGCGAAGAATATACCGAGCCGAGGTTGAATGTCCGCAGGGATGGCTCCCACATTTCGGAAAGCCAGACCAAGGCGGAGTTCCACGACAACTTTAATGTGCTGATTGTTGCTGAGAAGTATCAGCCCGGCTTTGACGAGCCACTGCTCCATACGATGATCGTGGACAAGAAGCTGAAAAGCGTCAAGGCTGTGCAGACACTTTCCCGTCTGAACCGGACTTGTGCCGGTAAGCATGACACCTTTGTTCTCGACTTCGTGAACAAGAAGGAAGATATTCTGGAAGCATTCCAGCCTTTCTACCAGGAAACCTATTTGCAGCAGGAAGTCAATGCCGACTTGATTTACCAGACACAGAAGGAACTCCGTGGTGCTGGTATCTACTCTGATGATGACATTGAAGCCTTTGCAAAGGTGTATTTCAGTAGCGACAAGCAGGACAAAAAGGCTATGGGGCGAATGACCAGTGCTTTGCTGCCGGTAGCTAACCGCTACAACAAGAAAACTGTTAACGAGCGATACCAGTTCAGACGCCAGCTCAGAAGCCTTATCAAGTGGTACGGTTATATCTCTCAGATTATCCGTATGTTCGACAAGGATTTGCACAAGGAATATGTATTCTGTTCCTACCTCATCAATCTGTTACCTCCGGAACCGGTGGATATGGTTGACTTGGAGGGCAAGTTAAAGCTGGAATACTATAAATTGCAGAAAACCTTTGAAGGTGCAATCGAGCTGGATGAACAGAAAGGTGTCTATGAACCCGCTAAGAAGAAAGGTGCCATGGGGCTTGATCCCAAGGAACCTCTGGATGAAATCATTGATAAGATCAACGAGAAGTTTAAGGGTGCCTTTACCGATGGCGACCGGGTTTTGTTGACAGCTCTCCGTGATAAGCTCATGGGCGACAAAAAACTGGCAAGCATGGCAAGAACTTCTGACCCGCAGATTTTTGTGGAAAGCATTTTCCCCAAGGCATTCGGAGATGCTGCCATGGAAAGCTACACGGAATCCCAGGACACCTATACCTCACTCTTTGAAGATCAGAACAAGTACAATGCTATTATGAGCGCATTGGCAGAAGTGATTTATCGAGAGATGCGCAAAAAGAAATAGCAAGAAAGAACTTCGTCTCAACTTGGGACGAAGTTCTTTTTACAAACGCACTCTAATGCAATTTGCGACGAAATAGAATTTTTGTCGGGTCTATAAAACGATTACAAAATCGTGTAGCCAATATCGCAGATATTGTTCAAAGGGTATCAGGGAGTTTTCCCTGACAAGTCATTTTGCAAATTGAGGCGAAGGAGAAAATGCGAAAATGAGCAAAGGGCTGTAACTTTGCCCTGTTTGCCAGTTTCCTTCCAACATATAACTTGTGCCCAAGTTGGGAACAAGTACGAATTAACTTCTGCTCTAATTGGGCAGAAGTCAGATTTGAAACTTCCACCCAATTCAGGTGAAGATGTATCAGTTTTTTATTCCCAACTTGGGAATAATTTTGCCCGTATATTATAGGCGTTACAAATTGGCAAGCAGTGTAAACCTGTACAGGTTTACGCATTTTCTTGATTCCCCCGCTGGGTCAATCTTCGTAAATTGCTTGTTGGGGAAGCATCCCCAATCCCCTTTGACCGCCACCTGCGGTGACGGCTGCGCATTCATTCTGAATACTTTTACTTACTGACTTCTGCGCAATTTGCATAGAAGTTCAATTTTCCATAAACGAAAAAATGAAAACATGGGAGAAGTTGTCTCTGATTATTTATGTGATGTATGGCAATCCACTTTTCCCGACAAATTGCCGGAAAGTCTTGTGGGCAACTCGCCCACAAGTAACGAAAGCGGCAATGCTCGGATACAACTTCATCCCAAGTTGGGTGAAAAACTTCGTGCCAACTTGGCACAAAGTTAAAAATGTAGGAAACAGAAAAACGAAAATCACTTCGACATAATTTGTGTAGAAGTTGAAGGGCTGAGCTTTATGCTTGTGGACGAATTGAACACAAGACAGTGCTTCTATTTTCTGAAAATCAACTTCGTCCCAAGTTGGGATGAAGTGCTACGGTGTAACTTGCACCAAAATAATACGTAGAGATTTTGTATTGTAAATTCTTGATGAAGTGTCTGAAATTCCATAAATGTCAAAATGACTTCTGGACAATTTGTCCAGAGGTATCATCATGCTTCAATTAGAAAATCAAAAATATCTTTGCTGTAACTTTCGGTAAAATGAAAAACTGTTATTAGCTGCTTGTTCCTGAATTGGGAATAATCTTTTTGGCGAAATTGACATGATTGCGTGTTTCGACATTTCATGCTATGATAGTTACAGATGAAAATTAAATACTGCTTCATACAAGATTTTATTGATGGGTAAGCCCCATATTTATACAAACATATTTTTAGTCAGTCCGAACTGTCGGAGCTGTTACATGGAAGCATCAAGTCAGATACAGAATCTTTTGTGTCTGTCATTGTTGCATCTGTGTAGCAGCTTTTTTCATTATCTGACTTTAGACCAAGTTGGTCCGAGGTCGGAACCACAGACAGAAACGGAGGAAACTATTTGATTGCAGTAATTCACAGAGGACAAAAATTCAAAGAAACTATGGAAGCTTTTCAGCAGAAACGAGCAGAGTTTATCGCACAGGGAATCAGAAGTTTTGACACAGAAACCTTGTATGTGTTTCTGGAATGGGTTCGTGGCAACGGCCACAAACTTGATAGGATAACTGGGATGGCGGTATGATATGAGTGGAGGTGACTACCCATGAAGAGACAGAGAAAAATTGAAAAAGATAACCGTGGTGTAGCGATATACGCCCGTAAATCCCGAATCACCAACAAGGGTGACAGTATCGGTGTTCAGTTCAAACAATGTGCGGATTACGCCAAAAAGGAATTGGGATTGGATGAGGAGTACGAATTCTTACAATACGAGGACAAAGGACTCAGTGGATATTTTTCAGATAGACCGGATTTTCAGAGAATGCTGCATGATGTGCAGGACGGGAAAATCAAAGCAATCGTATGTTACAGGCTGGATCGTGTCGGCAGAAAAACAGCAGACCTAATCCGTTTGATGGATTTCTTGGAAATGTACCATGTTAATCTCTTGATTTGCTCCAATGGTATCAATACTGCCAGCGGACTATATAAAATCTTTATTCAGATATTCGCTGCCATTGCGGAATTTGAAAGAGATACTCTGACAGAAAGAATTGTAGACAATATGATGGAACTTGCAAAGGACGGTCGATGGCTCGGCGGCAATACACCGATGGGATTTACCGTTCGACGTGTAACAACCGGAAGCGGAAAGGGAAAATCAGCATACAGCTACTTAGAAAGTCTGCCGGAAGAAAAACGCATGGTTCAGCGTTTGTATGAAATCTTCAGAACCACTCGTAGCATCCAAAGTACTGCAAAACAGATGAATGCGGAAGGATTCCACACTCCTTCCGGAGCTGCATTTAACGCATCCACCACAAGACTGGTTTTGAGAAATCCTATCTATTGTACTGCCGATAAACGCAGCTATGATTATTTCATCGACCATGATGGCAATGTGTTTGGAGATGCGATAGAGTTTGACGGAACTCACGGATTGTCGGCTTACAATAAAACTGATCAGGAAAAGTATGAAGGCAGTGACAGCACATTTATCTCTCCGAAATATGTTCAGACCATTGAAAGCAAGCCTGTTAGCGAGTGGATTATTGCGGTTGGAAGGCATGAAGGCTTTATTCCAAGTGAACAATGGATTGAAGTGCAGGAACTTCTGGATGCGATTGCAGAGAAATACAATCGACCTCATAGAAAGACCAACGCACTGTTGGCGGGGCTGGCGCATTGTCCTCGCTGTGGCAGACGATTGAGTGTAATTTCCGAGTCCGACCGTTGGACGAATGGAAAGCCTCGATTTAAATATGTTTGTCCCGGTTATCGTAAAAAGGAATGTAATTTCAAGGCAGTGGATGGAGTTCTTCTGGATGAATTTGTCGTACAGCAGCTATCTGAACTGTCGGATGAAAACAGCGAGCGTTTCAGAAGTATTCTGGAAATTAAAATCGAGGAGGTTCTGGAACAGTCACAGACGGTACAGGAACATAACATCATTAAAAAGAAACGTGATAAGCTGAAAGCGGATATTGCAGCGCAGACAAGAAATCTGCGTGAAGCAGATGGCAGTATCAAGCAATTTATTCAAGAGGATTTGCAAAATCTGGCTGAAGAACTGAGGGAAACGGAGCGGCAGCTTTCCAAACTGGATGAGGGCAGAAAGAACAATATGATTGCCATCCGTGACTTGGAAATGACAAAAGAAAGGCTGCTCTCCTTTGCAGAGTATGCAAAAGATGCACAGCCGGAGGTTCTAGTCACATTGATCCAGACTATTGTGGAAAGAATTTATATCGTCGATAAAGATGATGAGCGTTTCTGCCACATCTTCATCAAAGGCTGTACGGACGAGGATTACACCGGCTTCTTCCAGACAGCTGGTTACATAGAGCAAAAAACTACCCCTGTGTGTGATTCAGAACAGTATTGCATTGTCTAAGGTATTATGCTGCGAGATCAGTGATTTGGTTGAATATTTGGATTGAAGTAGACTGAGAACAAAAAATAGATAATATAAGAGAAACCTGTACTTCGGGACACAGTGTCCCAAAGCGAGAAAGGTGAAATACGATAGGAACTACGAAAAGAGCGGATGCTACAGTTGCTCTTTTTTGTATCAAGAGATTAAAATGAAAAAGAACGATAGGGAAAAGAAATAAATTTTCCGACTTTTGCAAATTGGGGTGTTCGATTTGATGAAATCGTATTTCCGCTATGGTAAAATACGGATAATTCAATCAACCATTTATCTGAGATAAAAATCAAGGAGGAGATACTATGAAGAAGAAAAGAATGGTAACTGCACTGCTGACAACGGCAATGGTATTCGGCGCTGTTCCGACAGCTTTTGCAGCTGACAACATCACTGTAACGGTAGATGGCCAAAAAGTAAGTTTTGGTGATCAGCAGCCTGTGAATATCAATGGGCGTGTTATGGTTCCGGTAAGAGCAGTGGCAGAAAAAATGGGCTGGGATGTTGAATGGTTCACTTATTACGGTAATACAGTAGTAGATGGACAGTTTCAGCAGGAACACGATATTGTCTTAAAAAATATCGTTAAAAAATCTGATACTTATTGGGCAGGCTATCAGGCTAATATCAATATTGAGCATCAAACGAAAAGTAGCCGTATTGATGGAAAAACTCCCTATCAAACCAAAGAAGCTCCTGTGACAGTTCCGATTGCTACAATTAACGGCAGAACCTTACTTGGTATCAGAGATATTGCTGAATGCACTTATTCTGATATTAAATGGGATAGTGCATCGCAAACTGTTCAAATCACAACAAAACCTGTAGAACAGTTCCCGAAATACAGTGATGTGCTGGAATATGCTAATATCCGAGAAGGTGATACAAAAAGATTGCAAACTGAATCGGAAGAAACTAATTTAAAAAATAACAAGAATCAGCAAGAACAGCAAAAGCAGGAAGAAGCCGCTGTTAAGGATGAAAGCAGCTATGCAGACGCAGTAATTCGTTTAATTAACGAAGAGCGTAAAAAAGCAGGATTAAATCCATTGGAAAAAAATGAAAAAATGATGTCCGCAGCAGCAGTAAGAGCAGAAGAAATCAATGAGGTTTTTGGACATACCAGACCTAATGGGAAAGCTTGTAGAACTGTATTGGAAGAATTAGGGTATGAAGGAGACTATGCTGGCGAAAATATTGCCGGCGGACAGAAAACACCCGAAAAAGCTGCGCAGGCGTGGTTAAATTCTGAGGGTCATAGAAATAATGCCTTAAACCCTAATGCTAAGTATACTGGTGTAGGATTCCTACATAAAGTTAATGGAAGCTATACATATTACAATTGGGTTCAAATCTTTGCAAGATAAAAAACTTAAAACATATAGCAAAAGAGATACGAAAAAAATCGTATCTCTTTTCTATTTGGCGCATTTATGCGTGGAAATAAACCCCCAGTTTTACTGGGGGAAGACAAAAACTTTAGTATATAAAAACCTCCTTGTTGTAGAATAGTAGTGGTTTGGCGACCGCATTACTAAAGACAACAAGGAGGTTTTTAACAA
>OBRJ01000362.1_pt1 | contig 29044 bp, 32 predicted proteins | sample 1494831 | NCBI WGS metagenome assembly OBRJ01 (sample SAMEA3360658, study PRJEB22359) | human gut metagenome | biome: ENVO:urban biome; feature: ENVO:human-associated habitat; material: ENVO:feces | place: Bangladesh | collected 2011
GCCCCGGGGTTTTGTTACTTTTTAGCATAAAAAGTAAGGAAGAACGCCTTTGTTTTGCCGAAAGAGTTCTAAACGGGCGAAGCTCTTATCTTCACCAAGCTCCGTTTGCCCAGGTCTGATTGAACCGAAAAAAGAACCGAAGCTGTCAGCGCATTAGCCTTACAGCCTCGGTTCTTTTTGTATCAATTTCTGTTTTCCGCTTCGCCGTACAATCCACGAATACTGATTTCTCCACTGGAAAGTGCCTCGCTTCGTCCATCGGCATAGCGCACCCGCAGCGAAAAATCATCCCCGATGGCAACTGCAAAGGCAGGTGCTTCCTCTGTACCGCGTACAACGGTGATTTCCTTTCCTGTTGTGATGTTGTCCCTGCGGTAGGCCTCCAGATATTCCGTTTTTTCCTTCGGCCATGCCCGACACATGCTGTCCAGCTCCCGAATCAGTGCGGCGGCAAGCTTTGCGCGGGAATGGGTTTTTCCTGTTTCCATTGCAAGAGAGGTGGCAGTGCTTCGGATTTCTGCGGGGAAGTCCTCCGCCTGTCCGTTCACGTTAATGCCAATCCCGATGATGAGGTACTGAATATAGCCGCTTTCGCTTTCCACAGACATTTCCGTCAGAATCCCGCAGATTTTTTTGCGGTCGATGACTAAATCATTTACCCATTTGATGCCTGCACGCACGCCGCAGACCTCCTCGATGGCATTATTTGTGGCAACCGCCGTCCATGCCGTAATTTCCACGATATCCGTCGGCAGGGTGTCGGGATGAAAGAGGATGGAAAGATAAATTCCGTTATCCTGCGGAGAAGCAAAGGCGCGCCCGCGTCTGCCTTTTCCCTGTGTCTGCTCGTTGGCAAGCACCACCTGCCCGTTTGGTGCGCCCGCAAGTGCCAGCTCACGCAGGCGGTTGTTGGTCGAATCCACAGAAGCCAGACATTCCACCGTCTGCATGCGTGCTTCATCCAGATAGGCGGCAAGCTCCTGCGCGGAAATGCTGTTCGGTACGGCATCCAGATGGTAGCCCTTATTTGTCGAGGAGGAAATCTCATAGCCCTCCGCGCGCAATGCTTTTACGGCAGTGTTGACCGCCGCGCGGCTCACGCCAAGAAGTCGGCTGATGTGTTCCCCTGAAATGTAATCGTTTTCTTTTCTCAAAATCGCAAGAACTGCGTCCTTTGTCATAGTATCACCTCTTGTTTATCCTACCATAGAAATCACAGACGGTACAGAGCCTCTTTTTCTTTGCAGATGCTGCTCCACTGACAGCCGCCGCAGATGTCGCTCCGCCTTCCTTGGGAAAGAATATATTCTGCCACGCGTGCCGCAAATTCTTGCCAGGGCAAGCTGCTGCGTTCCCCCATGCCGCATAAAGCAAGCACTGCTTTGTCATAGTGTTCCACCAAAGCTGCTTTCCGGCAGTGCCCGTCCGTCAGGTTGGGGCAGCCGCCGCAAATGCAGTCCGCCTCCGCAACAACTGTAACGGTTGGGTTTTCCTGCTCCAAATATTCCAGAATCCGCGCCATGTGGGCAGTAAAGCCGGTGCTGTAGCCCTTTCCCTCAAAGAAAGCAAGGCACATCCCATGATGTGCCCGCAGCTTTATTTCTATATTTTTCATGCAATCACCTTCCGAAAGCGGTCTGTCAGGAAAAGGGCAACTGCAATTTTAATCAGATCGGGGATAATGAAGGGAATGACGCACCATCCCAGAACGGTACCCAAGCCAACTGCGCCGGAGGTTTTTGCGTAAACCGCCATAAACCAGAGCGTCCCGATGGCGTAGCAGATTGCCAGACCAAGTACCATGGAAACGGCAAGCACAATTTTACCTCTGCCGCAGACAGTCTCTATGCCCCACATCAGCAGAGCGGATGCCAGAAAGCCGATAATATAGCCGCCTGTTGTGCCGAACAGAACGCCGACACCGCCGGAAAAGCCTGCAAATACAGGCAGACCTACCAGACCCAGCAGGATGTAGACAAGAACTGCAAGACTGCCGCGCTTGCCGCCCAGAAGCCCGACTGCCGTAAAAACACCCATCGTCTGCAAAGTGAAGGGGACGGTTGTGGGAATGGAAATCCACGAGCAGATGGCAATCAGTGCGGCGAAAATCCCGATAAAGACAATATCTCTTGTTTTGTTTTGTTGCATTGTTGTTGTATTCATATTTTTTACCTCCGTTTTTTGGAAGTATAACATAGGCGGACTTTATTGTCAACGATAAAAAATAAAACTGTTTACAATCAAGAGAATCCATTTGACAAGCACCCGAACCGCCTCCTTTGGATATATTGAATATATCAAACCCTTGAAGGAGGAATGGATATGCCCAAGAAGCTGACGGAAATTCCTGTGGAATGTCCTTGCTTCGTGCAGGAGGTACGGGGAGAAGGCTATCTGCGTCTGTTTGATCTGGGCTTTTTCCGAGACAGTCGGGTTTTGCCGCTGTATGAATGTGCAGGCGGCGGCACACGAGTGTATCGGGTGAAGGATACGCTGATTGCCCTGCGCGATGCCGATGCCGCGCGTATTTTTGTGGAGGAGGGGATGTAGGATGCCTGAGAAAACACGCCTGCGGATTGCTTTGGCAGGCAACCCCAATACGGGGAAAAGCACCGTTTTCAATGCGCTGACCGGGCTGAAGCAGCATACGGGCAACTGGGCAGGGAAGACCGTCGGCAATGCAGTCGGGGAATTTTCCTTTGGCGCATGGCAGGCGAAGCTGTATGACCTGCCGGGCATTTATTCCCTGTTTTCCGAATGTGCCGAGGAGCGCGCCGCTAAGGATTTTATCTGCTATGAGCAGCCGGATATTGTCCTTGTGGTTCTGGATGCGACCTCTCTGGAACGCAATCTCCCCTTGGGTCTGCAAATTATGGAACTGACGGAAAACGTGATTTTCTGCCTGAATCTCACCGATGAAGCGGAAAAAAGGGGCATTTCTGTAGATGATGCGCGTCTGGAAAGGCTGACGGGTGTGCCTGTGATCAAAATGGCGGCAAGGCAGGGCGTAGGTCTGCGGGAGCTCAAAGAAATGCTCCTTGCGGTGGCAGAAGGGCGAAAATCCATCCGACCCATAGGCGTTGATTGGGATGCCTTTACCCCTGAAACGGAAAGCGGCTATCGTTCCGCGGAATTTCAGGAAAAGCGCTCCCTTGCCTTCCTCTCTCGCGCAAAGGAACTTTGCGATGCAGTGGTGCAGAAAAAAGAGGAACGCGACAGCCGCACCGAGCGCATGGATAAAATCCTGCTTTCCCCGAAAACGGGCATTCCTCTTATGCTGCTCCTGCTGGGCGGCGTATTCTGGATTACGGTGGCAGGGGCAAATGTACCGTCCGAATTTCTTATGCAGTGGTTTCGCAGGTGTGGCGCGGTTCTGCGGCAGGGCTTGGCTTTTCTGCAAACGCCTTTTTGGCTGGAAAGCCTGCTTTTAGATGGAGTCTGGCTCACACTCAGCTGGGTTGTGGCGGTCATGCTGCCGCCCATGGCGATTTTTTTTCCGCTGTTTACCCTGCTTGAGGATTTTGGGCTTCTGCCGCGCATCGCCTTTCATCTCGATGGGCTCTTCCGGAAGGCAGGCGCACATGGGAAGCAGGCATTGACAATGTGCATGGGCTTTGGCTGCAATGCCGCAGGGGTCACAGCCTGCCGCATCATCGAATCCCCCAGAGAACGCCTGATTGCCATCCTCACGAACTGCTTTGTTCCCTGCAATGGGCGTTTCCCGACGCTGATTTTGCTTTCGGGCTTTTTCTTTGCAAGGGGAAATCCTGTTGCCGCAGGCGGCTTCGTGTTCCTTCTGATTGTGCTTGCCGTCAGTATTACGCTGCTGGCTTCCTTCCTGCTGAGCAAAACTATACTGCGCGGTGTGCCGTCCGCCTTTGTTCTGGAGCTGCCGCCGTATCGCCGCCCGAAGCTGGGGGAGGTGATTGTCCGCAGTATGCTGGACAGAACGATTTTTGTACTCGCCAGAGCGGTGACGGTTGCCATCCCTGCTGGCGCAGTTATCTGGCTTTGCCAGAATATCATGGTGAATGGGCATACGCTCCTGTATGGCATGGCAACCCTCTTGGAGCCGCTTGGCGCATGCATGGGGCTTTCGGGCGTAATTCTTATGGCATTTCTGCTTGGGATTCCTGCGAATGAAATCGTCATCCCCATCCTTCTGATGGTCTATAGTCAAAGCGGCACGCTGGTAGAGGCGGAGGGCATTGCACAGGCAGGTGCCATCCTCGCCGCCAATGGCTGGACATGGGTAACGGCGGTCTGCGTGATTCTTTTCTCGCTGAACCATTTCCCCTGCGCCACTACGCTTCTGACCATCCGTAAGGAAACCGGCAGTCTGCTCTGGACGGGGATCAGCTTTCTTTTGCCGACTGTGGTCGGTATGCTGCTCTGCATCGCGGTACATCTGCTTGCATTGCTTGTTGGTATCTTTTTTTGAAAAAATATTTTCATCAAAAAAAATTGGTGCTATACTAATCTATAGCTAGAACAAAAGAGAAATGGGGGATTTGTATGAATGAGCAATTATATAAGCTGCTGCAAAAGGCAAGAGAGGATGCGGAACTGCGTAAACGCATCTGGGCAGTGAAGGAGGCGAAGGACCCTGCCTTGGCGCTGTGTGAGCTTTGCACCGCAGAGGGCTTTCCGTTGACTGTGGGTGGTTTGTTTTCCGAGCAGGAGGAATTTTTCTGCAACCTGTTCCGTAGCTGTAATGGCAGTGCCGTACAGCCTCTGGATGGCTGGGATGACCCCTTCGATATGTTCTTTGCCGCTATGGAGGCATTAGAGAAATAAAAAAAGGCATGGCATGATGCTTTTCATGCTGTGCCTTTTTTGTTCTCGTTTTTCAGCTTGCCTTCATCTCCAGCCGCAGTCTGTCGGCAATCAGTGCAATAAATTCCGAATTGGTCGGCTTGCCCTTATGGTTATTGATTGTGTAGCCGAACAGTGCATCAATCGCATCCACCTTCCCGCGGTTCCATGCCACCTCAATCGCATGGCGGATGGCACGCTCCACACGGCTCGGTGTGGTGTTGCATTTTTTTGCGATGGAGGGATACAGCTCCTTCGTGATATAATTCAGCACATCCATATCGTTAACACTCATGATGATTGCCTCGCGCATGTAATGATAGCCGCGAATATGTGCCGGCACGCCGATTTCATGCAGAATATTCGTCACCTTCGTTTCCAGGTCATACACGGCAGTGTTTGCAGCAATGGGGGCAATGGCTTTCAGAAGTGGCTTCTGCTCCTGCATCAGCTGGCGAATCCGCTGTGTCAGCGCGTCCATGTCAAAGGGCTTCACCATGTAGTAGCTTGCACCCAAGTCCAGTGCCTTCTGCACCACCTTGTCCTGACTCAGCGCGGAAAGAATGATTGTAATCGGACGATCGTCTTCCTCTATTTTTTGCAGTCGTTCCAGAACGCCAAGCCCATCCAGACGGGGCATAATGCCATCAATCACGGCAACATCCGGGTGCGTATCTCTGATTTTATTCATGGCATCAATACCGTCCATGGCAACTGCCACCACAGTAATGTCCTCCTGTTTATTCAAATAATCGACGATGATGTCGCAAAAATCCTTATTGTCATCCGCCAAAAGCACTTTTATTGTATTTTGATTCAAAATAATCCCTCCCGTTGTAGCTTCCTGAATGTTTATGCAGAACTTCCTTGCTTTTGGGTTGATTATAGTATAGAAAATTTCCCCCGACAAGAACCATTCGTAGGACAAAAAAAGCCCGAAATGACAAGAAAAACCAAGATTTTCCGATTTTTCTCGAATTCGCGTAAAAAGCCTGCCGTATGCCGTCGAAGGATGTATGCTGAATTGGTAATAATTGGCTGAAAAAGGGGGATAATGCGGACGAAAATCTGTGAAAAAGAAGTCAATTTATGAAAAACCCTCATCTGTTTCAGATGAGGTTAGGGTGTCGACAAAGTCGACACCCCTAAGTCGAAATCAGGATTTCGACTTGCTAAGACAGAAGAACAAACAGACGAGTTCCGGCGGCAAATGCCTTGAAACCTTGTCAGCACTTTGCTTCGCAAAGCCGCCTATGGCGGCAGGGTCTATCTTCCCTGTGCATTACTGTTTTCCTCGTCGGAAATGAATTCCGACTGCGGATTCCATTTGGGAAACGGATTTGTTTCCCAAGCCCTTCCGCTACCTCAGAATTACTTTGTCTACAGTCTGAAACCTCATCTGTTTCAGATGAGGTTTCCTGGTTTTTGATTATATGGTTGCTTTTTTTTGTGCGATTTTGTCGGTCAGTGCGGCAAATTCCTCTAAGCCCAATGCTTCCCCGCGCACCCGCGTATCCCAGCCAAGCTCCTCCAGAAGCTCCGTCAGCTCCTCCTTGCTAAAGCCGAGGTTGCCCAGATGAAACAGGCAGTTCATCAATGTCTTTCTGCGCTGCCCAAAGGCACATTTCACCAGATGGAAAAACAGCTTTTCATCCGCTGTTTTTACCTTTCTCTCAGGCAGAACCTTTAGCGTAATCACCGCAGAAGCCACCTTCGGGCGCGGCATGAAGCATGCCGGCTGCACAATCATGTCCAGCTTGGCATCGCAGTAATACTGCACCGCAATGGAAAGCGCGCCGTATTCCTTTTCCTTCGGGCGTGCCTGCATCCGCTCCGCCACCTCCTTCTGCACCATAACAGTGATGCTGTCCACATGACGTTCGTTTTCCAGAAGATCCATGATAATCGGTGTGGTGATGTAATAGGGCAGGTTTGCAACGACCTTAATCGGTCTGCCGTCGTTTTTTTGGCGGATGATGGCATCAATATCTGTTTTCAGAATATCCTGATTCAGAATCTCGATATTGTCATAGTCCGCCAGGGTCTGCTTCAGAATGGGAATCAGCGTATTGTCGATTTCCACCGCAACCACCTGTCCTGCGTTTTCTGCCAGAACCTGCGTCAGAGAGCCGATGCCTGGACCGATTTCCAGCACACAGTCCTCCTTGGTTACGCCTGCGCAGGTGGCAATGTTATCCAGAATATTGGAATCAATCAGAAAATTCTGACCAAAATTTTTCTTAAATGCAAAGCGGTTCGCTTCGATAATCTCTTTTGTTTTGCTGGGGGTTGAAATTCTTTCTGCCATGTTTTTCTCCTTTTAGATAATATTGCCGAGGATGCCGAAGCTTAGCACAGAAACAATCATGCCTGCCGTCAGAACGCCAACCATAATGACAGGGAAGGTCTTTTTGGGGTCCATGTGCAGAAGTGCGCTGATGAGTGCGCCCATCCATGCACCCGTCCCCGGCAGGGGCAGGGCAACGAAAAGATAGACTCCCCAATAGGCGTATTTTCGGATTTTGTCACTTTTTGCATCCGCCTTCCGCTCGCACCATTCCACCAAGCTGTGCAGAGGTGTTTTTTTCAGTACGCGAAAGATAAAGCGGATGAATAACAAAATAAAGGGAATCGGTAAAAGGTTCCCGATATATGCAATGATGAAGGTGGGCAGCCAGTGCATCCCCATTGCAAAGCCTGCAATAATGCCGCCGCGCAGTTCCAGAATCGGCAGCAGCGAAACGATGAATACAATCATCTCTTTGGAAACGCTGCCCGATAAGTGTTCTACAAACCATGTTGCTAGGGTTTCAGCCAAATCAATCTCCTCCTAATTCCTAAGGGGTTTTGTATCCGAATTTTCGGTTTTTACAACTAATATATTATACATGAACAGGGGGATAGGAACAATAAAGAATTTCTTAATTTTGAAGAATCCCTGCGATTTTCCGTAATTATTTTCTGTTGTTTTTGAAAGATTGTATTTTTTTCAGTAATATGCACGAATTTTTGTTTTTATATTGAAAAAAATTGTCTGATATGTTTCAATGTGAAAAAGAGACATTTGCTTGTTTCAAAAAAACAAACAAAAAATATAAAAATAGAAGGTGAGAAGTATGACAGAAGAATTAAGAGCGCAGCTCATGGGTGTAAAGCTGACAAAAAAGGAGAAGCTTATTGCGGATTTTATACTGGATAATTTTGCGGAGGCGTGTTTTATTACCTCTACGGAGATTGCAAAACAGATTCACGTCAGCGATTCTTCCGTCATCCGCTTTACCAGAACGCTGGGCTACAGCGGCTTCATGGAATTTCAGAGGGCAATCCGCAAGGCATATACCGAGCGGATGAACAGCGTTTCCGATAATATCACCATTCCCTCGGAGCGGCTCAAGCTGAGCATTTCCAAGCTGGATCAGAGTGATATCGTGGACAGCTATTTTTCCAATGTGATGCAGAATCTCAATTCCTGCATCAACCGAAACGATACCATTGATTTTGAACGTGCGGCAAGCCTGATTGCGGGCAGTAAGCGGAAATTCATCGTCACCTCCCGTGCGAATAGCTGCATCGGGGATATGCTGCTGCTCCTGCTCAAGCATCTTTTGCCGGATGTTTATGAAACCTCGCATCCTGCGCTCAATGTGATCGACCATCTCTGTGATATTACGGAAAATGACTGTATCGTTGCGGTCAGCTTTCCTCGTTATTCCGAAATGGATTTTCTCGCAACCCAGATGGCGTATGATGCCGGTGCGAAAATTATCCTCATTACCGATAAGGCAAGCTCCCCTCTGGCGCAGTATGCAACCCAGATTCTGACCGTCAGCGTGGATAGTAATACCTTCTTCAATTCCTATGTGGCAGTGCTGTTTACTATGGAGCTGCTCTGCTCCTTCATCAGTAAGAAGATGGGCTATTCCACAGAAGCCAAGCTGGAATTGATTGATAAGTATCTTTCAAAGGTCGGTTTATTCTGAAAATTAAGTCGAAATCAAAAAGCCTGCATGCGCAGGCTTTTTTGTATGCCAAAAACCCCGTTTTTGACTTAATATTTTAATATCTATGATTCACATATTCATCAATCAATGACTTTCTGCTTTCCTCCTGAAAAACCCCTTCTTCGCGCAGACAGTTCAATATCAGCGGACTGGTGGAGTGCAGAATAATATTTTCCTCCTCAATCACAATTTCAAACAGCCTCCCCTTCAGAAATCTGCTCCGCACCTTCACGAAATATGCCACAACGCCGCGGAAATCCAGCATACGCAGTGCTGTCAGCGTCGCTCTGTCCTTCCTGCTGTAGTAATAATTGCTTTTCTCCAGATAATCCCGTTTCAGCTCATAGTCCATATCTCTTGTTGTGCTGATGGTCTTGTTTTCCTTCGCCAGCGCGTTGTAATACTGGTAATTGAATAATGCCTTTTCTACGGTATCCATGTTGCGGAACGGACCGATATCCCCGTAAACCACCGCTTCGTAGTTTTTCTGAAGATATTCCCGCTTTGTCATATCGCCCTTGGCGTATTGGTCGATGAGGCTCTGTCTGTATTTGAAATATTTCTGAATTGCATTCATAGCTGCGCCCTCTTTCCATCCTTTCCCGCTAGGCATGGCGGTGTTTGCCCTGTTACAATGGGGAAAAACCACGCAAGGGGGAAGTAGTATGCGGACTTTTTTGGAGTATTATCGGCGGAGCATACAACCGCAGATAGAAATGATAGATATTTTTTTGAAAACGGAACAACCGCCGTATGATAAGACCGCTGTCGCAGAGGTACTCGGCGTTTCTGCCGAAGCCCTGACAGCGCGCATGCAGAAGGAGCACCTCGCCTGCATCACGAAGGGCATCTTTTTTCGCCTGCTTGCGGAAGGGGAAAATCCGCTTGGCGGCATGCTGAAAAGAGCCGTTGACTGCGGTCTGCCCGAACGCTATACACCCGAAGCTGCGGCGTATGTGTTCGGTCTGCCCTTGGCGGCTGTTCGAGAAGCGGCAGAAAAAACAGGCAGCTCCTCTTTTTCCGAGGAGACCCTGCCGGTCTTATTTTCTGAAATCATGCTTTGCGAAATACCAGATCTTCCGTAAGCGCGGCGGCTGTCTTTTCGTCCGTCAGAAGCTTTGCCAGTGCAATCGCAAAGGGGATGGCTGTTCCGGGCGCACGGGAGGTGATGACGTTTCCGTCCACCACAACCTCATCCGCAAGCGGTGTTGCGCCGATCAGCTTATCCTCGATGCCGGGGTAGATGGTTGCATGCCTGTCCTTTACGATGCCCAAAGCACCCAGAACCATCGGCGCGGCGCAGATAGCCGCAACCCATTTGTGCGCTTCGTGCTGCTGCAGCAGGAGCCTTGTCAGTCCTTCGTGTGCCTGTAGGTTAGTTGTGCCGGGCAGTCCGCCGGGCAGTACCAGCATATCGGCATCCTCCGCAATTTCTTCAAAAAGCAGGTCAGCCAGATAGGTTACGCCGTGTGCCCCTGTGACAGCCCTGTTTCCCGTAACGGAAACCAGCTTCGCATCCACGCCCGCGCGGCGCAGTAAATCAATGGGTGTCACTGCCTCCATTTCCTCAAAGCCCTCTGCCAGAAATACATATACCTTTTTCATGGGGAATCCCTCCTGATCATCTTAGTGTGTCCAAGTAATTTTTATTTTACAGGAAAATCCCTGATTTTTCAACTCATGCCGCTTTCTTGTGGTATAATTAAGGCATATTTGCAAGAGAGAGGAATGGATGGGTATGCTATCAGATAGGAGGAAAAGTCGCATGAAAAAACAGATGTGTATGCTTTTGGCTTTTGTGTTTCTGCTTGTCGGCTGCGGCGGACAGAACGACAAAGCCGACAATGACACGAAAACCGATTTGGAAGCAAATCTGCTTTATGAAAACACAATTTCCCCGAATGAAAAATATGTGGAAAACGAAGCGGATTTGGTTTATTACACCGTCAAGGTGTATCGGGAGAGCGGCGGACTGCTGGTCACTTCCCATTCCAATTCCGCATTCAGTAAGGATATGCAGTATGAAATTGAAACCGATGCAGAAATCACAAAAGAGGATATCTCTGTGCAGTGGCAGACCCTATCCGGTGAAACTACCGACAGGCAGGATAATCAATTTGGGCTTGCCGTTGTGACAGTATCGGCAGAAGGCGCAGTCATCGATCAAAGAGTCATTAGCTTTGTCGGCGGTGCAGTGGAGCGCATCACGGATGCAGTCAATCCCCAATGAGAAAAAGAAAGGAATATAATATGGAAATCGAACGGAAATTTTTAACGAAGGAACTCCCTTTTGACATTACGGCATATCCCTGCAAGGCAATCACGCAGGCATATCTCTCCTTTTCCCCGACCATCCGCATCCGCCAAAGCAACGCAGATTATATCCTGACGGTGAAGGGGAAGGGGCATCTGGCGCGCGAGGAATTTGAACTGCCCCTCAGCGAGGAGGAATATAACCGCCTGTCGCTGAAAACAGAGGGTACGCCCGTCTGCAAGAAACGCTATCTTGTGCCGATCGAGGGAAATCTGACCGCCGAGGTTGATATTTATGAGGGAGAATTGCAGGGGCTGATGACCACCGAGGTGGAATTTTCCTCCGTGGAAGCGGCAGAGAAATTTGTTGCCCCGGCATGGTTCGGGCGTGATGTCAGCGAGGAAAAAGCCTATAAGAACACCTCTCTTTCGTTATACGGAATCCCAAAGGAACTCTGATTCAGAGTTCTTTTTTGATTGCCGCCGCATATCCTGTAACAGTGATGCCGATGAAACAGACAAGCAGAGGAGGAAGGGTATGTATAACAGACGATATGATAAGGTATTCCTGATGCTGCGGCAGGAAACGGCAGGCTATGCCGTCGGCAAGCGTCCCCCTTGGGGCAGCTGCATCATGGAGCTGAAAAACGGCACAGGCAGGCTGATGCTTACGGTGCAGGGGCTGCGCCCGCTTCGCTATGCGGTGTATCTTCTGGCAGGGCAGGAGAGCATTTTCTGCGGGGAGCTGCACCCCGAAAAAAAGGAGGGGCATGCCGAGCTGAAATGGGCATTTAACCCTGATGCAGTCGGGGAGGGGAAGCGTGCCGAGGACTTCCATACGGTGCTGATTCTGGCGGAGGAGGGCGGCTGTTCTGCGCCGCTTGTGGCATATTTCGGGGAGAAAACAGACTGGAAAGCCATTTTTCAGCCACAGAAAGGGGCAGAGCGGCAGAAGAAGGCAGAGCCGCAGGAAATGCCGAAATTACAGGAAAAAACAGCGCTGAAAACGGCAGAAACAGCGGCTTTATCGGAGCAAAAGGAGAAGCCGCTGTCGGCGCAGGGCTGTCACGGCAGCTTTCAGGGACTTCTGGCGAAATTTCGGCGGGAATTGGAGAAGCTTGAGGAAACGGGCGTGCTTTCGGCAGAGGAAACGGCGCATATCCGCGCGGCAGGAAAAACGGAAAATCCTCCTGTCAGGGAGGGTGGACAGTGTGCGGACACAGGGGTGGAAAGGGTGGACAAAACTACGGAAATAGTGGACAAAGTGGACACGAGTGGACAGCAGAAAAAGCTGGAACCGTTCGGGGATGGTGTCCTCTGGGATTGTCTTTTTCTGGAGGAGCTGACCCTGCTCGCACAAATTCCGCTGAAATGGCAGAAGGAATTTTTCTTCCTGCTCCCCTACAGAAGATATCATCATCTGATTCTGCGGCAGGAAGAAAACGGCTACCGGCTCGGTCTGCCGGGGGAATACAGCGAGGCGGAGGAAGCCGAGGCACAGCGCTTCGGGTTTCGGGAATTTCGCCGCGTGGATGGAGACTGGGGCTACTGGATAGCTTTTTTGGCGCAGGAAGGTTGAAAAAGTAAGGATTTTCGTGTATACTCATTCTGTTATTTTCGGAAATTTCAGAAGGAAAGGAACAGCTACATGAGAGTCAGAAAGAAACCCTGGGCTGCCCAGGAATTATTGGATAATACATTGGTGATTAACGATGCCCCTGAGAAAAAGGGCAAATGGAAGGAATATTTCGGGAATGACCACCCCATTTATGTGGAGATTGGCTGCGGCAAGGGCGGCTTTCTGCGCAAGAATGCACAGGCCTACCCCGATGTGAACTTTATCGGCATTGAACGGCAGGAAACGGTTGTGGCAATGGCGGCAAGGCGCGCGGATGAGGAGCTGCCGAATCTGGCGTTTGTCTGGGATAATGCAAGCAATCTGTCCGATTTGTTCGAGGTGGGGGAGTTCCAGAGATTATATTTGAATTTCAGCGACCCATGGCCCAAAAAGCGTACCTATAAGCGCCGCCTGACCTATCGCGGCTTTTTGCAGGAATATCGCCGCATCATGGGCGAGGATGCGGAAATCTTCTTTAAGACGGATAACCGCGGTCTGTTTGAATTCTCGCTGAATGAATTCTGTGCGGATGACTGGAAGCTTTCCAATATCAGTCTGGATTTACATAACAGCGATTACGAGGGCAATATCATGACGGAATATGAGGAAAAATTCTCCTCTCGCGGGATGCCGATTTATCGTCTGGAGGCAAGAAACAGAAAATAAGGAAAAAAGGAACCCCTCTTGGTATGAGAATACATACGGAGAGGGGTTTTGCTTTATCTGGAGGATTTGTTTTTCAGGAAATGAATCCCTGCCCCAAGGAACAGCAGGACTGCGGTAAGCAGAAGCGCAAAGCTGATGGGCAGCAGGAAGAAGTTTTCATGCAGATAGCCCTGTGCATCCAGATATTCGGGGGAAAGTGCCTTTGCAATCAGGCAGAAAATGCCGCAAAGCAGGACGGCTGTGCCGATATAGGGAAGGTGATGCATCACCCAGTTTTTTGTTGTGTTCATAATAAAGATCCTTTCTGAATAAAAAATAAAAGTGTTTCTTTTTGTTGCCTGACACAGTATACACGCTTTGAAGGCAGGAATCCATAAAGAAAGCGTTAAGATTTTTTCTGCAAAAATATGCAGGCTCAGAAATTTCATAGTGACTTATAAATTTCCTAATATCTTCCGCTTTATGAGCAAATCGGCTAATATGAGTGCATCGGAAAAAACAAGAATTTTTTTAAAAAACGGAGGGATGTATCATGTTAAACGAAGCGGTTGTAAGGGTACTCAAAAACGGCATGTGGGATTTGGCAACCTGTGCGAACGGGGAACCGAATGTTGTGCCTGTGGCATTCAAGGATGTTACGGCGGAGGGCAAGCTGGTTGTGGGGGATGTTTTTCTGGAAACGACCCTGAGAAACATCAGAGAAAACAACGGCAGAATTGCGATTTCCGTTTATGATGCAGAGAATCTGGAGGGCTACCAGATCAAGGGCAAGGCGGAATATGTGACAGAGGGCGAGATTGTAAACACCTTCAAAGCGATGGTGGAAAAGATGTTCAACGGGGCGGCAACGGCAAAGGGTGCGCTCATTATTTCTCCCGAAAGAGTCATTGTGACCACACCGGGCGCAGATAACAAAAAAGAAATCTAACTTATAAATTTCATAGTAACTTTAAAAATCAGTATCCCTGAGCTATAATAAAAGAAAAATAGTTTGGGGATATTTTTATGGCGAAGTATAAGAAAAAAATGGAGGATGATATCCGATGCCCGTTGGAATACGGGCTGACGGTATTTGGCGGCAAATGGAAATCAAGAATTATCTGCGTGCTTTCTGCAAAGGAAACCCTGCGTTACAGCGAGATTCGCAAGGAAATGTACAACATAACGGATGCGGTACTTGCCGCAACGCTGAAGGATTTAATCGCGGACGGGATGGTTGACCGCAAATCCTATGATGAAATTCCGCCCAGAGTGGAATATTCTTTAACGAAGAAGGGCGGCTCGGTTGTGCCGATTTTGCAAAGCATCTGCCAATGGGCGGATATTTATTATAAGGAGGAGGACACGGAAAGCCGGATGGCGCAGTGCCAGAAATGCGATTATCACAGATGAAAACAGAAAAATCCGATAGATTTCAAAGCTATCGGATTTTTTATATGCTTTACAGAAGGAGTTCCCAGAAGAAAGCGGAAACAAACGGCTGGGCGAAGAAGAACACCACGGCTGTTATGGTGCAGAGCAGGATGGGTTCCTTTCCATTGGGGGAGGCTGCGGCAGGAAGGACTTTTGCGGCATGCTTTGCCAAGAAGTATCCGATTGCCGCGCCCGCAAGGTTCGTGAGGATATCGTTGATATCGGTTGCACGCAGGGTGAAAAGCTGCGAAAGCTCAATGCCAAGGGTGACGCAGAGGGCAAACAGGAGCGTGCGGCGGAGGGATTGGCAGGAATCCCAGAGCAGGGGGAGAAATAGCCCCAGAGGAACGAACAGCAGCACATTCAGACAGGCATTTTGGAAATCGGCAGGGATGCCTGCAAGGGGGACGAGATGCAGCGTGACATCCGGGCTGTGGTCGAGAATGCTCGGAAAGCCGACCAATGCCAGAACGGCGGCAAAATAAAAGCCGAAGAGGATGGAGCAGAAAAACTGCATACGGCTGTGTGCGGTAAATTTTCCATATAGAAGAAAAAGGGGGAGCAGGAACACCCCTGCCGCCGCCAGTTCAACGAGTGCATAAAGAATACGATACATGAAAGCCCCTCCTGTTCTGATGTCGATGTTAGGATGGGGATAGTATACCTGTTTGGGGGAGGGGGAAGCAATAGAGAAACGGTTAATGTTTTTTTAAGAAAGACGAAAGAGAAGAAAAAATCCGACAGAACTTGAATCTGTCGGATTTTTATGTATTTGGTTCGGCTTCGTCCTCAGGGGCTTCGGTTGCCAGAGAGGTGAGGAAGTCTCGGTAATACTGATTGACACGCTTGCGCCAGTTACGGCAGACCTGCTGTGCCTGTGCCTTGGAGACAACGGAAACGCTGATTTCCATAAGGGTTGCGCCATTATCATCGCAAAGACTGCATTTGACGAGATAATCCCCATTCAGCTCGGGGAAATAATTCGCGGTTACGGCATATTCTGCGCGGATGCGTCTGCTGTTTTCGTGGACATAGACATTGATTTCGTTTTTCACCTCATCGGAAATGCGGTTGATGAAGTAATTGATAACCTCCTCGCCGTCATCCGTCAGGGTGTAGCGTGTGTTATTCTGCTCGCGCGTTTTTTCCAGCCAGCCGGCGCTTTCCAGCTCGGCAAGATATTGCTGTACGGAGAAATAGTCCATATAGTTTTTTTCCAGAAGGAACTGGCAAATTTCGCTATTGGAGAGGGAAATTCCCATTTTTTGCAAGAGATGCAGAATAATCAGCTTATGCTCCGCCAGCTTTTTTGTGGAATACTGCATGGACAGAGCCTCCTTTCAAATAAAGTCGTTGTCTCTTATCATAGCACATCTTTTGGTTTGTTGTAAATAACAGAGAGGTCTATTTTGCAGGACATTCCCTGTCGGATATGGTTTTCCCTGAGATAGCGGTGCAGATGATTGAGGACATCCCGTTTTCTGAGGCTCCAGAGAGGGGCGAGAAGGGTGATTTTATCGCCGTCCCCTGTCAGGCGATGCAGGACGATATCCGCGCGCAGATGCGCGATGCAGTCCCCGACAAGGGCGAGGTATTCCTCCTTTTCCAAGGGGGTGTATTCGCCTGCGTGGTAGAGGTCTGCAAGGTCGCTGTCGGAAAGGACATGCAGAAGCTGCAGCTTCACGCCCTGAATGGGCAGGCGGTTGAGATAATCAATCGTCCGGAGAACGGTTTCTCTGCTTTCCCCGGGAAGTCCGAGAATGATATGCACCACAACGGGAATATTGTGCTCTGCGAGGGTATAGACCGCCTGTGTGAACACGCTGAGCGGATAGCCGCGGCGGATGAAGGCGGCGGACTGCGGATCTGCCGTCTGCAGGCCAAGCTCTACCCAGAGGTTTGTTTTTTTATTTAGCTCTGCCAGAAGGGCAAGAACATCCGCGGGCAGGCAATCGGCTCTGGTGGCAATGGAAAGACCTTCGATTTCGGGGCAGGCGAGAGCCTCCTCGTATTTCTGCCGCAGCTCCTCCACGGGGGCATAGGTATTCGTGAAGGCTTGGAAATAGGCGATATAGGCAGGGTTTTTCCATTTGCCTGCCGTCTGCGCCTTACCTTTTGCAATCTGCTCTGTGATGGAAAGCGCGGCATTTTCCGCAAAATCCCCACTGCCGCCGGCACTGCAGAACAGACAGCCCCTTGTGCCGCAGGTGCCATCCCGATTGGGACAGGTAAAGCCGCCATCCAGAGAGATTTTCGCCGCTTTGCGCCCGAAGATGCTGCGATAATATTCATTTAAGCTGCGGTAGGGTTTTTCTTCCATAAAAGCCGCCTTTCAGGTTCGGAGATTTCGTTGCCGTAATTTTTCGCAGAGAGCAGTTAAGGCGCACCATTGGGGTTCATTTTCCGCTGTCTGATGAATCAGCAGGAGAAAATCAGCCTTACTGCTTTCCAGAAAGCTGCGCGTGCGCTCTGCCCTTGGCTCCTTGCAGACGGAGAGAAAAAGCGAAAAGCTTTCCTCTGTTACGGCAAGGGGGATACAGGTTTCGATTTTCTGAAGAATTTCTCCAACGGTTATGCCGCCGCAGGTCTGCCTTGCCAGATGATGATAGAGCGCGCGGCTGTTGAGGAAAATCACATTCGGGGCAGGGAACAGAGACTGCCCTGCAAGCTGTCTGCGCAAAAGAGATAAATAGCCGCAAAGTTCTTTGCGGCTGATGGATTCTGTCATAAAAATCACCTCAGAATGAGAGTTGTTCTGAGATAATATGCGCAGGGAGCGAAGGGTTTACGATAGCAATTTTTTACGGTGCTGCCGGAAATCCTGATTTCGACTTAGGTGTCGACTTTGTCGACACCCTTATTCTTCGACCCACTTTTTGAGTTCTGCCAGAAGTGCGGCATTGTGCGCGGGGGAGAGAATACAGAAGCGCAGATAGCTTTCATCCAGAAAGGTGAAGGAGGACGCATCGCGGATGAGCATTTTTTTCTGAATACATTTTTCGAATAATTCATGCGCGGTGATGCGGTCTGTTTTCAGCTTCAGCAGAATGAAGTTCGCTTCGGAGGGATACGCCTTGATATTTTTCCATGTGGAAAGCTCTGCGAAGGCTTTTCTTCTTTCCTCGGAAACGAGGGTCTGTGTTTTCTTATGGAAGGCAAAATCCGTAAAGATATGCTGACCGATAAAATCCGCAAGGCTGTTTACGCTCCAAGGGTTTGTGTTCGTTTTGAAGCGATCCAGAAATGCCTGATTGGAGGAAATGCCATAGCCCAGACGGATGCCGGGGGCGGCAAAGAACTTGGAGGTGCCGCGGATGACGAACAGGTTATCAAACTCCTTCACCAGAGGGATGGAGCAGATTTCGGGCAGGATATCGGAAAATTCGATATAGGTTTCATCAATCATGACGGAGGCACCGATTTTTTTGCAGTGCGCCAGAATCTCACGCATTTCCTCTGTGCGGATGGCGGTGCCTGTGGGGTTATTGGGGTTGCAGGCAACAAACATCCCGACATCGGGGGTGAGTGCCTTGAGCAGAGCAGGCAGGTTCAGCTTGAAATCATCTTCCTCCTTCAGGGGGAAATACTCAAATTTGCCGCCGCCCAGAGAAACCTCTCTTTCATATTCGGAATAGGCAGGCCCCATGATGATGGAATGCTTTGCATGCACCGTCTGGATGAAGGTGGAAATCAGCTCCGTAGAGCCATTGCCTACAACGATATGGGAGGGGTCTGCGCCGGTATAGGTGCCGATTGCCTGCTTGAGTGCCTTATATTTTTTATCGGGATAGGTGCAGATGAGGTGCAGATTTTCCTTCAGCGCGTCCTCTGCACCTTTGGGAAAGCCGAGAGGGTTGATATTGCCACTGAAATCAATGATTTCTTCTTTTGGGATGCCGTAGGTTCTCTGGATGGCATCCAGATCACCGCCGTGTGCGTGTGCCAATACTGTCATGATTGTATTACCTTCTTTCAAAAATCAATGTTTTTATTTATCAGAAAAGCTCGTCCATTTTCTCTAATTCAAGCATTTTCGGGCTTTGCTCTGTTACACGGGGATACATCAGATAGGGATTGCCCTTGCCCTTTTCCAGAATTTCCAGCTTGAGGTAAGCGGCTCTGCTATGGGTGGGGTAAAGCGTGAGAGTTGTGCCGGCGGAAAGGGGTAGCTCCTGCAGCATTTTTCCGTTTGCCTTATTTAAGGAACGCTTGGAGCCATTCGCGGAATATTCCAGAGGGAAGCCGTTTCGATCGGGGACGGAAAGGAGATAATCCGCCATATCCTCCAGCGCAAATGCGCCGCAGAGATCTCTGCAAAGGACGTTGACATCCATATCCTGCCCAACCTCGATAATCTTCCACAAATCCGCATCCCCGCTCTGGGAGATTTTCAGGGAAAGCACATCGGGGACAACCTCTGTGAGAAAGAGAAGCTCCTGCTCCTGCGCCGCTGCCTCCTGCAGCACTGCCGCCTGCAGCTGCTCATAGGGCAAGGTCTGCGGCATCTGCTGCTTATCGACATCAATGATATCGGGGTCTGCGAAAAGCTCCTTTCCCAAGGCGGTCAGGCTATAATAGGTCGGGGGCGTGAACAGCTCTGCGCCGACATTATGCTCCATCAGAATGAGAGAGGCAAGCGTATTCACCAAGGGGTAGAACTGCATGGGCGTGAAGGCGATCGGACGGATGAAGCGGAAAAAGACGCTCATGGGGGTCAAAAACCACTTATCCAGCATGATGCCCGTAAAGAGGAAGGAGGAAACAATGGAGCGTTCCTCTACGTTCAGCTTTTCGGGCGGTGTGCGCCAGATTTCTTCGATATCCACATCTACCCGTTTATAGAAATCTATAAAAATGCGGTCAACCTCCTGATTGCTTTCCAGTAAATGATAGAAAAAATCGGGGGGAGCTATGCCGTCCTCTAAATCCATGGCTTCGATGAAGCGTTCGGATGCAAGCGTGCAGGCGGATTCCCCCAGCTGAAAGAGGATATCGGCTGTGGGCTGCGCGAAAAAGGCATCACACTCCGAGGCAGGCTGTACCCTTCGGGTATGAATGGAGGGCATGGGAGCCAGAAGCCCATGCAGCCACGCCAGACGGGTGAGATATTCCAGATAAAACTCTGCACGGAGACTCAGCTGTGCCAGAATTTCCTTTTTTTCTTCTTCCAAAAGCATCCCGTTTTCATCAGTTGCGCGATCGGGCGTGCAATAGCTGATGAGTGCCTGTAAATCCGCCACGAGGGGGTGCTTTTGGGTGGAATAGGGCATGAGGGAGAAGTGATATTCGGAGGTGAACTCCAAATCGGACTGCTCCTCCGCCGCTTTGGTATTCATAATATACGCATATTCGATTTTTGCATCGGAATCCTTTTGCAAATCCAATGCAAAGAGATTGGCAGGGGAAAGGATGGTTTCCTGCGCCAATGCCGCATAATACCACTTGCCGAACACCAGAGGGGCAATTTCAAGCAGGGGGCGGCGACAGGGGGCATCCATTTTCTGCCGCATATTTTCATATCCGTTCAGGAAAAGACCAAGAAGGGGTGCATGCTTTGCCTGCACGGAATTCGTTTGTTTTATCATCTCAAAACTCCTTTGTCTGCGGTTATTTTTGCCGCAAGCATAATCATCTTATTCTAACAGAAAAAAACGGATTTTAAAACCGCAAAGCGAAAAAAATAGTGCTGTTTGAGAGAATTTGACGGAAAAGCTGACAAAAATAAATGGAAAAAGACGATTTTTTTTCAAACAACGGAAAAAATTCATCCGGGAAGGACATTTTTTTAGATTTGTACTTGTCAAGCAACAGAATTTATGATATAGTCCTTATGTCAAAAACAAATGTTTTTAAAACAAAAACAGGAGGAAAACGCAGTGAAGGAAGATAAGAATTATTATATCGTAGATAAAGCCGTACTGCCCGAAATTTTTTTGAAGGTGATGGATGTCAAAAATCTTTTGGAAAGCAAGAAGGAAAAAACGGTACAGGATGCGGTGAACCGTGTAGGCATCAGCCGCAGCGCGTTCTATAAATATCGGGATGCGGTACATCCCCTTTACGAAAACACGAGAGGAAAGACCGTAACCATTTCCATGAACCTGGACCATACGAGAGGACTTCTGTCCTCTGTTTTAAACAGCATTGCATCCGAAGGGGCAAGTATTCTGACGATTAACCAGACCATCCCCATCAACAACATTGCAAACGTTACCGTAACGATTGAAACGAATGAAATGCAGGGCGAGCTGGGCAGATTGATGACACGCATTGAGGGTCTGGCAGGGGTACAGTCTCTGCGAATCGTTGCAAGGGAATGATTGCGGGGGAATAAACAGTAAGACGGCAGCAGAAAAAGAAAGAAAAAATCAATAAGAAATACTTCGTGTAATAGGGGGGGAATGAAAACATGATTCATATTCAGATTCCGGCGACATCCGCAAACATGGGTCCCGGTTTTGACAGCATCGGCGTAGCAGTGCAGCTTTATAACCACATTTGGGTGGAGGAGCAGACAGATGGCTTAACGATCGAGGTAAGGCGGAAGCAGGAGCTTGAGGTTCCCACCGATGAAACGAATCTAATCTATCAGACGATGAAATTTTTCTATGAGAAGAAGGGACTGCCTATGCCGGGGATTCACCTGATTCAGGAGGACTACATCCCCATGGTGCGAGGGCTTGGCAGCAGTGCGGCGTGCATTGTCGGGGGGCTTCTGGCGGCAAACGAGCTGGCAGGCAGACCCTGCACCAGAGACGAGCTGGCGCAGATGGCGGCTATGCTGGAGGGACATCCGGATAATTCCAACCCTGCGCTCTTCGGCGGCATGGTGGTCGGCGCACAGAATGAAAAAGAAATGAAATATGTTCTCTTGGAGTTGCCAGAGGATTTGGTTTTTGCTATAATGGTTCCTGATTTTCCTGTATCTACCGCTGCCTCCAGAGGGGTTCTGCCCGACAGCTACACAAGGAAGGATGTTGTATTCAACGCCTCCCGTGCGGCGCTTCTGGTGGCATCTGTAATGACGGGAAATTATGAAAACTTCGATATGGCCATGCAGGACAAGGTGCATCAGCCCTATAGGGCGCAGCTGATTGACGGCATGGAGGAAATTTTTCGGCATGCCAAGGATTTTGGCGCGGTTGCCAGCTATTTGAGCGGTGCGGGCTCTACCCTGATGGCAATGGTGACAAAGGAGAAGGCAGAGAGATTCGAAAGAGAAATGTCTGCATACCTGGGCACCCTTCCGCATAACTGGAAGCTGCAGCTTTTGCAGGCGGACAGAGTGGGTGCAAGGGTGGAGAGAGAGTAATTCCGCCAAGGAAAGTTGGACAAGAGTACAGGAGGAAAAAGACGATGTTGATTGTGCAGAAATACGGCGGCAGTTCCGTCGCAAATGCCGAAAGAGTGTTTAATGTTGCAAAGCGCATCATGCGTACAAGAATGGAAGGGAATGACGTTGTGGTTGTATTGTCCGCACAGGGCAAGACAACAGACGGCCTGATTGCGAAGGCAAAGGAAATCAACGCCAAGCCCAGCCGCAGAGAAATGGATATGCTGCTTTCTACAGGGGAACAGCAGTCTGTTGCGCTGATGGCAATGGCAATCAGTGCGATTGGCGGCAGAGCGGTTTCTCTGAATGCGGCACAGGTTGGGATTGAAACCACAAGTACATACAGCAATGCGCGCATCCGCCATATCAATACAGAGCGGATCGAAAACGAGCTGGATGAAGGCAGTATCGTATTGGTGACAGGGTTCCAGGGGGTAAATGCCATTGGCGATACCACCACACTGGGGCGCGGCGGTTCCGATACCTCCGCGGTTGCTCTGGCGGCAGCCCTCAATGCAGATATGTGTGAAATTTATACAGACGTAGAGGGTGTTTACACGGCAGATCCCCGTGTGGTGCCGGATGCGGTAAAATTAGATGAAATCAGCTACGATGAAATGCTGGAGCTGGCCTCTTTGGGTGCAAAGGTGCTGCACAGCCGTTCTGTTGAGGTAGCGAAAAAATACAATGTGAAATTGGTTGTACGTTCCAGCATGTCCGAAGCGGAAGGTACAGAGGTGAAGGAGGACGTTAAGATGGAAAGAATGCTGGTTAGCGGCGTTGCAGCAGATAAGAAAGTATCCCGTATCTCTATCATGGGTATCAATGATGAACCCGGTAAGGCATTTGAGGTATTCTCTTTGATGGCAAAGGAAAAGGTAAGCGTAGATATTATTTTGCAGTCCACAGGTGCAGACGGCAAGCAGAATATTTCCTTTACCATTGGCGAGGATGATCTGGATATTGCGCTGAAGGCTCTGGAAAAGAACAAGGAACGCCTGACAGCGAGAGAAATCGTGCATGACGAAAACACAGCGAAGCTTTCTATCGTTGGCGCAGGCATGGCAACCAACCCCGGTGTTGCGGCAATGTTCTTTGAAGCAATGTATGATGCAGGGGTAAATATTCAGATGATTTCCACATCCGAAATCAAAATCACTGTGCTGATTGCAAAGGATGACGTAGATGCGGCTATGGTTGCGGTACATGATAAATTCAAGATGGCATCCGTAAACATGAGAAAGGCAGCGGATACGGAGGAATGATTTCTAAGTCGAAATCAGGATTTCGGCTTGTGGAAACAGAAGAATAAACAGAAAAGTTCCATCGGCTAAAAAGCCTTGAAACTTTTTGTTTTCCTTGAGTGGGCAAAGCCCCCTCTGCGGATTCCATTCGGGAATACGCTTCGTTTCCCGAACCCTTCCGCGGGATCGAAATAACTTTGTCTATAGTTTGAGCTGGCACCTGTGCGTGTCAGCTTTTTTGATAGAATTTTTATGAAAAAGGAAGGAGGAGGTGCCATGAAACGAAGGGAAAGGCTTTCGGCGAAGGACAGAAGGCTGCTCAAGGAAACACTGAAGGAGCTGAACAGACAGGGGCGGCTACAGGAGGAAAAGCTGGCGAAGCAGCATGGCAGCACCTCGGTTTATCAGCACAGCATCAATGTGGCATACCTGAGTCTCTGGCTTGCAGGCAGGCTCCCACTGCGGACAGACCGCAGGGCGCTGGTGCGAGGGGCACTTTTGCATGATTATTTTCTGTATGACTGGCATAAGAAGGATGACGGGCATCGCTGGCATGGATTCCGCCACGGAAAAACAGCGGCGAGAAACGCAAAACGGGATTACCGGCTGAACCGGCTGGAGGAATATATCATTGCAAGGCACATGTTTCCGCTGACGGTTCTGCCGCCGAAATCCAAGGAGGGATGGATGGTCTGTTTGGCGGATAAATGGTGCGCGGCGGAGGAAACGGTACGCCCGTTTTTCAGAATTTTCAAAAGCAGAAGGAAACCTCATAAATAAAAGGAGAGGAAGCATAAAAAAGCGAGATCTTAGGGAAAGCAAGACCTCGTTTTTTTATTTTTGCAAAAGAAAAAGCCCTTGCAAACGCAAGGGCAAAAAGCGGATGACGGGAATCGAACCCGCCTCTAAAGCTTGGGAAGCTTTCATTCTACCAATGAACTACATCCGCACGGATTTATTTGTTACTAAATCATTATACTCTGAACTGCTGCTGATGTAAAGTCCTAATTTCATATAAATTTTTTTCTTTTTTTGACATTTTTTCGTATACTTTCTTTTTCGTCAGGAGACTTAGTTTTCTTTTGGCGGGCATACTAGCAACAGTGATTTTTAAAGGATGCGAGGGATGCGGGATGGAAAAATTTGTGATAACGGGAACAGAAGAAGGGCTACATGGCAGGGTAAAAATCAGCGGGGCGAAAAATGCGGTTTTGCCGATTCTGGCGGCGTGTCTGCTGACAAGGGAGGTCTGCGAGATTCAGAATGTACCGCCGCTTGCGGATGTGCGGCACATGGCGGAGCTGCTCACGGAGCTGGGCGCGAGGGTGAAATATGATGCGGCGGCGGAAACAATGCGCGTACAGGCGGCGGAGCTTACGCATGTGGAAGGGGCATACGAAACGGCAAGAAAAATGCGTGCCTCCTTTCTGGCGGCAGGGGCGTTATTGGCAAGATGCGGTGCGGCAAGGCTGCCCCTGCCCGGAGGGTGCCGGATTGGAAGCAGACCGATTGACCTGCATTTGAAGGGCTTTCATCTGATGGGGGCGAAAAGCAGACAGGCGCATGGGATGGTGGAATTACAGGCGAAGGCACTCAGGGGCAGTGACATTTATCTGGATTTTCCAAGCGTGGGCGCAACGGAGAATATCCTGCTGGCGGCAACACGGGCGAAGGGGATTACAACGATTGAAAATGCGGCGGCAGAGCCGGAAATCTGCGATCTGGCGGATTTTCTGCGGAAGATGGGCGCAGAAATTGAAGGGGACGGCACGGATACGATTACGATTCGGGGCGGAAAGGAGCTGCACGGCGCAGTGCATCGGGTCATTCCCGACCGCATGGAGGCAGGGACATTTTTAGCGGCGGCGGCAATTACGGGCGGTGATATCATTCTGGAAAACGTGCAGGAGGAGCACCTGAAGCCTGTGCTGGCAAAGCTTGCGGAATGCAACATCAAAACGGAGCGGACGGCGGAGGGAATACGGGTTCGGCGCAGGGGCAGGCTCTGCGGTGTGCAGGTAAAGACCATGCCCTTTCCCGGCTTTCCGACCGATATGCAGGCACCCTTTATGAGCCTTTTGGCAGTGGCGAAGGGAACCAGTGTGATGACGGAAACAATTTTTGAAAATCGTTTTTCTCATGTGGGAGAGCTGCAGCGGATGGGAGCGAATATCAAGATTGACAGCCGCAGTGCGGTAATCGAAGGGGTGGAAACGCTGACGGGGGCAAAGGTGCGCGCAACCGACCTGCGCGCAGGTGCGGCGCTCATTTTATCCGCATTGGCGGCGAAGGGTGAAACGGAAATCAGTGATATTTATCACATTGAACGGGGCTATGACAGGATTGACGAAAAGCTGCGGCGGCTGGGGGCGGATATCCGCAGGGAGGAGGAATAAATATAATAGGAAGGAACTGCCTTTTATTTACAAAACGTTTACAATTCGTTCATGAGGCGGAAATGCTTTTCTTTTATCCTATATTTTAGTATTATAAAAGGGGAGTTTCTACTCCCTGCTACATAGAGAGTGTTTAGTGAATTTGTTTGGAAAAAGAAAGCGAGTTGTAGTCTATGGATGTGAATAACCAACGGAAACCTTTATTATATTATTGGCTGATTGCACTGCTGATTATGGGAGTAATCAATATGTTTTTCCTGCCCTTTATGACGAAGAATACCATAGAGCAGGTGAATTATGATGTTTTCCTGACGCAGATGCAGAATAAAAATATCTCACAGGCAGAGGTGAATGAGGATGTCATTTATTTCTATCTGAAGGATGAGGACAAATCGGATAAAGCAGGCACAACAATTTTTTCGGAGAACACCCAGAAGGTATACTCTACCGTAAGGATGGATGACCCTCAGCTGGTAGAGCGGCTGTATAACGCAGGGGCATCCTTCGGAGAGGTGAAGCCGAAGGAGGTTTCGCCTTGGTTCAGCACGCTGATTATGTTTGTTGTGTTCTTCCTGCTGTGGCAGTTTGTGATGAAAAAGGCCATGAGCAAGATGGGCGGCATCGGCAATGCGATGGCCTTCGGGAAATCGAATGCGAAGGTATATGTGAAGGCACAGACGGGCAAGACCTTTAAGGACGTTGCAGGGCAGGATGAAGCGAAGGACGCATTGCGTGAAATTGTGGATTTTCTGCACAATCCCCAGAAATATACGGAAATCGGCGCATCCATGCCAAAGGGTGCATTGCTCGTAGGCCCTCCCGGAACAGGGAAAACGCTGCTGGCGCAGGCGGTTGCAGGCGAGGCAGAGGTTCCCTTCTTCTCTATTTCCGGCTCGGAATTTGTGGAAATGTTTGTCGGCATGGGTGCGGCAAAGGTGCGTGACCTCTTTAAGCAGGCAAACGAAAAAGCACCCTGTATTGTATTTATTGATGAAATTGATACCATCGGGAAAAAACGTGACGGCAACGGCATGGGCGGCAACGATGAGCGGGAGCAGACCCTGAACCAGCTGCTGACGGAGATGGACGGCTTTGACGGCAGAAAGGGTGTTGTTATTCTGGCGGCAACGAACCGACCCGAAACACTGGATAAGGCACTGCTGCGTCCCGGTCGATTCGACAGAAGAATTCCCGTGGAGCTGCCTGATTTGAAGGGCAGAGAGGCAATTCTCAAGGTACATGCGGAAAATGTGAAGATGGAAGGCGGAATTGATTTCGGCACAATCGCAAGGGCAACCTCGGGTGCCTCCGGTGCGGAGCTTGCGAATATCATCAATGAAGCGGCGCTGCGTGCGGTACGCATGGGGCACAATCGCGTAAAGCAGGAGGATCTGATGGAGAGCGTTGAGGTGATTCTGGCAGGCTACCAGAGAAAGGGCGCTGTGATTTCTCCGGAAGAAAAGAAAATTATTGCATACCACGAGGTCGGACACGCATTGGTTGCGGCAAAGCAGAAAAATTCCGCTCCCGTGCAGAAGATTACGATTATCCCCAGAACCAGCGGTGCGCTGGGCTATACCTTACAGGTGGATGAGGGCGAAAAATCGCTGATGAGCAAGGAGGAGCTGTTCAATAAGATTGCAACTTTTACCGGTGGACGTGTGGCGGAGGAACTGAAGTTTGGCTCTGTCACGACAGGTGCATCTAACGATATTGAGCAGGCAACACGCTTGGCAAGAGGGATGATTACACGCTACGGCATGAGCGAGGAATTTGGTATGGTTGCCCTGGAAACCATCAATAACCAGTATCTCGGCGGCGACACCTCTCTGGCTTGCTCCAATGAAACCGCAACGAAGGTTGACGCGGCTGTGGTTGCTGTGGTGAAGCAGGCGCATGAGAAGGCTGTGGGCATTATTCGGGAGAATATGAATAAGCTGGATGAAATTGCACAGTTCCTTCTGGAAAAGGAAACGATTACAGGCGAGGAATTTATGGAAATTCTGAACCGTACAGAGGAATAAAACGGAATATCAAAAATAGCGGGACTTCGATGGAGTTCCGTTATTTTTATACATAAAAGATAGACAATTTTTTTACGGAAGTGTAAAATAGAAAGGAAGTTCTGAGAGGAAGGGGAATACCCATGTCGGTGCATACGGTGCAATATGAAGGGATTGAAATTGAATACGAATTGACGCGCAAAAACGTGAAGTATATCAACCTGCGTGTGAATAAGCATGGCAAGGTGGTTGTTTCCGCGGGGGAGCAGGTGCCCTTTGCGGTGATTGATGAATTTGTGCAGTCTAAGGCGTTTTGGATTATTACCCATCTGGCGGAGATTGAGAAGATTAGGAATGAGATTTCCGATGCGAGCCTGTATGACGGGAAAACGGTGTATTACCTCGGCAAGCCCTATCGGCTTAGACTGGAACGCGGCGAACAGCGGATTACGGTTGCGGAGGATACCATTCTGCTTTCCTCCCCGAAGCTGTATTCCGATGTGCTGAAGGCGGAATATCTGGCTTGGCTGAAGGCGCAGGCGGAGAAGAAATTTGCGGAAATTATGGATAGAATATATCCTTTGGTGAAAGAATATCATATAGCAAGGCCGGAAATTAAAATCCGAAATATGAAAAGCATCTGGGGGAGCTGTACTACAACGGGCAGCACGATTCGGTTGAACCTGCAGCTGCTGAAGGCGGATGAGGCTTGCATCGAGCAGGTGGTGCTGCATGAGCTGCTGCATTTTCGGTATCCCAATCATGGGAAATCCTTTTATGACCTTCTGGGACGGCTGATGCCGGATTGGAGGGTGCGGAAGGAGCGACTGGATAAGAATTTCAAGGATGGGATATAAAATCGGGAGGGGGATTTGACAAATCCCCGCTTTGGGGGTATAATAGGTAATGGTTATAAATTCATATTGACGCGGAGTAGAGCAGTCCGGTAGCTCGTCGGGCTCATAACCCGGAGGTCGCAGGTTCAAATCCTGTCTCCGCAAGCGAAAAAGGGATACAAGAAAAAAGTCTTGTATCTTTTTTTATGCTCTGCGACCGACGGGTTCCCGGGGCTGCAGCACCGACCGCTGCCAGTGGCAGAAGAAGGAAGGTGATGCAGGCGAGAAATCGGGAGTTCCGCAGACAGAACGCAGAGAGGGAGAGCGGACGACCAGATTTCGAGGTGGGCAAGGCAGGTTCAAATCCTGTCTCCGCAAGCGAAAAAGAGATACAAGAAAAAATCTTGTATCTTAGGGTGTCGACAAAGTCGACACCCTAAGTCGAAATCAGGATTTCGACTTGCTA
>OBRJ01000363.1_pt1 | contig 29004 bp, 18 predicted proteins | sample 1494831 | NCBI WGS metagenome assembly OBRJ01 (sample SAMEA3360658, study PRJEB22359) | human gut metagenome | biome: ENVO:urban biome; feature: ENVO:human-associated habitat; material: ENVO:feces | place: Bangladesh | collected 2011
GACGACCCCCAGCGTGACAGGCTGGTGCTCTAACCAACTGAGCTACCGGGCCATACTGGAGCAACTATTGCTGCTCCTTAATGGAGCGGCCGACGAGGCTCGAACTCGCTACCTCCACCTTGGCAAGGTGGCGCTCTACCAGATGAGCTACGGCCGCATATTGGGAAACCCTGACGGGTTTCCTTGACGTGGTGCCTCCGATCGGAATCGAACCAATGACACGGGGATTTTCAGTCCCCTGCTCTACCGACTGAGCTACAGAGGCGCACCGGACGATGATTATTATACCTGAAATTTCGATTTTGTAAAGGGGTAAATGCAAACTTTTTTGAAAAAATTGAAAAGTTTTTGCTTTTTGACGCCCCTGCGCGCAAAATAAGAATGACTTTTTTCGCGGTTTTCGTGCCGGAGGGCGGCACCGGAAAAGAGAGAAAGAACATTTGACAAGTTTTACAACCTATGGTTTAATAAAAGAAAAGAACACAGGCGCCGAGGCCCGCAGAGATGCTGTTATATTTCTTATATAATAGAAAGGGCAGGCGCTTGCTTTGATTACAGGACGTCCTGCACAGCACAGCTGCGGCGGGACGGGAGGAGCAGCATGGCAAAAAAACAGGAATATGGCAACGAGAGCATTACCTCGTTAAAGGGCGCCGACCGTGTGCGCAAGCGCCCGGCAGTCATCTTTGGCTCAGACGGTGTGGAGGGCTGTGCCCACTCGATCTTTGAGATCGTGTCCAACTCTATCGATGAAGCCCGCGACGGCCACGGCGATACCATCAACGTGACCCGCTGCAAGGACGGCAGCGTCATTGTGGAGGACTTTGGCCGCGGTATGCCCGTGGACTGGAACAACGGCGAGGGACGCTTCAACTGGGAACTGCTGTTCTGCGAGATGTACGCGGGCGGCAAGTACGGCGAGGGCGAGGATAACTACGAGTTCAGCCTTGGCCTGAACGGTCTGGGTCTGTGCGCCACCCAGTACGCCTCGGCATGGATGACCGCCGATATCTACCGCGACGGCTATCACTACCACTTGGACTTTAAAAAGGGCGAGAACGTAGGCGGTTTGCAGAAGGAGCCCTACAAGGGACGCCGCACCGGCAGTATCATCCACTGGAAGCCGGACGATGAGGTGTTTACCGATATCGATGTGCCCGGCAGCTACTATAAGGATGTGCTGCGCCGTCAGGCTGTGGTCAACGCGGGGCTTACCCTCAACTTTACCGATGAAAAGGAAAAAGACCCCGCCACCGGCAAGCCGTGGCACGAGAGCTGGTGCTACCAGAACGGCATTGCGGACTATGTGGCAGAAGTAGCAGGGGAGGACACCCTGACCCCAGTGTTCAGTTGCGAGAGCGAAGCCGTGGGCCGGGACCGCGAAGACCAGCCGGACTATAAGGTGCGCATGAGTGCGGCTTTTTGTTTCTCTAATAAGGTACAGCTGCTGGAATACTACCACAACTCCTCGTGGCTGGAGCACGGCGGCAGCCCGGAGCACGCGGTGCGCACCGCCTTTGTCTACCAGATCAACAAGTACCTGAAGGAAAAGAACCTGTACAAAAAGGGCGAGAGCACCATCAGCTTTCAGGACGTGCAGGACTGTCTGGTTTATGTGTCCTCCAGCTTTTCCACCCGTACCAGCTACGAAAATCAGACCAAAAAGGCCATCACCAATAAATTTGTCTCGCAGGCTATGACCGACTTCCTCAAGCATTATCTGGAAGTGTATTTTCTGGAAAAGCCGGAGGAAGCTCAGAAGATCTGCCAGCAGGTGCTGGTGAACAAGCAGAGCCGCGAGCACGCAGAAAAAACGCGCCAGAGCATCAAAAAAACGCTCTCCACGCAGATCGACTTAGCCAACCGCGTGCAGAAGTTTGTGGACTGCCGCACCCGGGATTCCGCCCGCCGCGAGCTGTATATCGTAGAGGGCGACTCGGCTATGGGCGCGGTCAAGTCCAGCCGGGACAGTGAATATCAGGCCATCATGCCCATCCGCGGCAAGATTTTGAACTGCCTGAAGGCGGATTATGCCCGCATCTTCAAGTCGGATGTCATTGTGGATCTTATCAAGGTGATGGGCTGCGGCGTGGAACTGGGCGGCAAGCACAACAAGGAGCTGGCTACTTTTAACCTCGACAATCTGCGGTTCAATAAGATCGTTATTTGTACCGATGCCGACGTGGACGGCTACCAGATTCGCACCCTTGTGCTGACCATGCTCTACCGCCTTACCCCCACCTTGATCAACAAGGGCTATGTGTATATCGCGGAGTCGCCTTTGTACGAGATCTCCACGAAGGACCGCACTTATTTCGCCTATACCGAGCCGGAAAAGGCCGCTTTTCTGGAAAAGATCGGGGACAAAAAATACACCATCCAGCGCTCCAAAGGCTTGGGCGAGAACGACCCCGAGATGATGTGGCTGACCACCATGAACCCGGAGAGCCGCCGCCTTATTAAAGTAATGCCCACCGATGTGGTGCAGACCGCGCAGGTGTTCGATATCCTGCTGGGCGACAATCTGGCAGGCCGCAAGGAGCATATCGCCCAGCACGGTGCAGAGTACCTGGATGATCTGGACGTGTCCTGATAAACAGAACGATACCGTGCCAAAGCCTTCCCCCGGCCGGGGGAAGGTGGCGAGTTTACGAGCCGGATGAGGGTGCGGGCGGCAGCAATGCTCCCCAAAAGCCCACAACACGGCCTCTGGACAGTATGAGGAAACACAATGGCAAAAAAATCGACCAAGAAAACCTTAAAGCCGGTGCGCCCGCAGCTGGGCGACGGCGTTGAAATTTTAAACGCAGGCAGCGTGCTGGAGGACCCCATTACCCGCACGCTGGAAACCAACTATATGCCCTATGCCATGAGCGTCATCGTCAGCCGCGCTTTGCCGGAGATCGACGGCTTCAAGCCGGCGCACCGCAAGCTGCTGTACACCATGTACGAGATGGGTCTGCTCAAGGGTGCACGCACCAAGTCTGCCAACATCGTGGGCAGCACCATGCACCTGAACCCCCACGGCGACGCCGCCATCTATGACACCATGGTGCGCATGGGACGCGGCAACGAGAGCCTGCTGGTGCCCTTTGTGGACAGCAAGGGTAACTTTGGCAAGGCGTACAGCCGCGATATGTCCTGCGCTGCTGCCCGTTACACCGAGGCAAAGCTGGAGGGCGTGTGTGAGGAGCTGTTCCGGGATATCGACAAGGAGACCGTGGACTTTGTGCCCAACTACGACAGCACCACCACCGAGCCCACCCTGCTGCCGGTCACTTTCCCCACCATTCTGGCCAACAATACGCTGGGCATTGCGGTGGGCATGGCCTGCAACATCTGCTCCTTCAATCTGGCAGAGCTGTGCGCCACCACCGTGGCGCTGATGAAGGATGAGCACCACGATATCGGCACCACCATGCCCGCCCCGGACTTTGTGGGCGGCGGCCAGATTTTGTATGATGAAGCGCAGATGCGTGAAATTTACGAGAACGGCCGCGGCAGCGTAAAGGTGCGCGCCCGCTACAATGCAGTGCCCGGCGAAAATATGATCGAGGTCACCCAGATTCCGCCCACCACCACGGTGGAGGCCATCATGGACAAGATCGCGGAGCTGGTCAAGACCGGCAAGGTCAAGGAGATCAGCGATATGCGCGATGAGACCGACCTGAACGGCCTGAAGCTGACGCTGGATCTCAAGCGCGGCGTGGATGCCGATAAGCTGATGGCAAAACTGTTCAAGGCCACCCCGCTGGAGGACAGCTTCAGCTGCAACTTCAACATTCTGGTGTCCGGTCAGCCCCGGGTCATGGGCGTGCGGGAAATTTTGAAGGAGTGGACGGCCTTCCGCGTTGAGTGCGTGCGCCGCCGCACCTACTACGACCTGCACGGCAAGGAAAAGCGGCTGCACCTGCTGCAGGGTCTTGCCGCCATCCTGCTGGATATCGACAAGGCCATCCGTATCATCCGCACTACTGAGGAGGAGACCGAGGTGGTGCCCAACCTGATGATCGGCTTTGGCATCGACGAGGTGCAGGCGGACTATGTGGCAGAAATCAAGCTGCGACACCTGAACCGGGAATACATCCTCAAGCGCACCGGCGAGATCGAGCAGCTGGAAAAGGACATTGCCGACCTGAACGATGTACTGGCAAAGCCTGCCCGCATCCGCCGCATTATCATCAACGAACTGAACGATGTAGCAAAGAAATACGGCAAACCTCGCTGCAGTGAGATCTTGTACGACCTGCCCGAGGAGGACGCCGCCGCCGAGGAAGAAGCTGTGCCGGACTACCCGGTGACTGTGTTCTTTACCCGGGAGGGCTACTTTAAAAAGATCCCGCCCCAGAGCCTGCGCACCGCCGGTGCGCACAAGCTGAAGGAGGGTGACGAGATCATCCAGCAGCTGGAGACCCGCAACAATGTGGAGGCGCTGTTCTTTACCGACAAGCAGCAGGTGTACAAGGTGCGTCTGGCAGAGCTGGAGGACGGCAAGGTAGCCCAGATGGGCATCTTCATCCCGGGGCGGCTGGGCATGGACGAGGGCGAAAATGTACTGAGCATGGTCATTACCGGCGATTACAGCGGCTTTATGCTGTTCTTCTTTGCCAGCGGTAAGTGCGCAAAGATCCCCCTCAGCTCCTACGCCACCAAGCAGAACCGCCGCAAGCTGCTGAAGGCGTACAGCGATAAAGAACCGCTTGCCATGATGCTTTACCTGCCGGAGGAGACCGAGCTTGCCATCCGTACCAGTGCCAGCCGGATGCTGCTGGTGGGCACGGCGCAGATCGCCGCCAAGACCACCCGCGACAGTCAGGGCGTGGCGGTGGTCACCCTGAAAAAGAACCAGACCATCGCCTCGGTGGTGCCGGCCGACACCTTAGAGCTGGCCAACCCCCACCGCTATCGCGTGCGCAGCCTGCCCGCCACCGGTGCGCTGATCCGCGCCGAGGACGAGGGCGAGCAGATGAGCCTGCTTTGATTGGCAGACGGCGGGGAGCTTTCCTTCGCAAATGAGCCCGGAACCCCCCCCCGTTCCGCCCCAGTGCTGCGCACCGGGGCCCCACTTCGCCGGAATTTGCTCAGGAAACTCCCCGCTGCCTTTCCGAAAAGTCCCCTCTTGTGAAAATAGGGAAACGGAGCGCCCGCAGGCGTGCCGTTTCCCCGAAAACAAAAATATTCTTTCCACTGTTAATGTCAGAGCGAAGCGGAGACGATTTTAAATCGTTTATCCTGAAAAGAGGAAGCTGTTATGCAAAATATCGACCTGATTTGTGTGGGCAAGTTGAACGCCAAATATTTCGCCGAGGGCGTGGCAGAGTACCAGAAGCGTCTGGCGGCCTTTGCCGCTTTCCGCATCATTGAGCTGCCGGAGGAAAAGATCGAGGAGAAAAATGCCTCGGACGCGGTGGTGAAAAAGGCACTGGACAAGGAGGGTAAAGCCATCCTTTCCAATGTGCGCAAGGGCGCTGCCATCGTGGCCATGTGCATCGAGGGCAAGCAGATCTCCTCCGACGAGCTGGCGCAGTTTCTGGCACAGCGCGCCGGCAGCGGGGCAGGGGATGTGGCCTTTGTCATCGGCTCGTCCCATGGCCTGTCCGACGAGGTGAAAAAGGCCGCTGCCCTCAAGTTCAGCATGGGGCGCATCACCATGCCCCATCAGCTGGCACGGCTGGTGCTCACCGAGCAGATCTACCGCGCCTGCACCATCAATGCGGGTATGAAGTACCATAAGTAAAGTACCATTTTTGGCTCCTGGAGCGTTCGCAGGCGCTCCGGGAGCCATTTTTACAGAAACATGTAAAATCTGCCGAAAAAACAATTTTTGGCTTTTCTTTTGGAGCGGTTTTTATTATACTGATAGCATGAATCATTCTGTTGCAAAATGAAACAAAAATGGTAGGAAAAAACCATGAAAAAACACAGAAGAGAACTGCGGCTGGCGGCCTGCCTGCTGGCACTGGCAACGTGTGCGGTGCTGCTTTGCAGCTGCCTGCATCCCGGAAAAGCCGACAGCTATACGGCAGCGATGCCGGTCATCGTGGTGGGCAGCGATAACTACCCGCCCTTCAACTATATGAGTACGGACGGCACGCCCACCGGCATTGACGTAGAACTGGCCACTGAGGCGTTCAGGCGGCTGGGCTGCCGGGCAAAATTTGTGACCATCGACTGGGAAAAGAAGAAGGAACTGGTGGAAAACGACACCATCGACTGCATCTGGGGCAGCTTTACCATGGACGGCCGCGAGGAAGAATACCACTGGGCAGGGCCTTATCTGTACAGCCGTCAGGTGGTGGCAGTGCGCTCCGACAGCGACATCTATACCCTGCAGGATCTGGCCGGCAAGGTAGTGGCGGTGCAGTCCACCACAAAGCCGGAGGAGCTGTTTTTGAACGCAGAGCAGAACGGACTGCCCCGGCTGCGCAGGCTGTATTCCCTGCAGAACCGGGACTTGATCTACACCACCCTGATCAAGGGCTATGCGGATGCCCTGGCCACCCACGAAAGCGCCATCCGGCAGTTCATGAAGGATTACAGCGTAGAATACCGCATTCTGGACGAGCCGCTGATGACGGCGCGGCTGGGCGTGGCTTTTTCCAAAAATCGCAGCGATGACCTGCCGCAGCAGCTGACGGAGGTGTTTCAGGAGATGCTGGCGGACGGCACCGTCCGGCAGATCGTGAGCCGCTATCTGGACGACCCCGAGCACTATCTGGATGGACTGGAGGACAGCACCCATGCGTGACGGAATGGAAAAGAGCCAGAGTATTTTCAACCGGAAGCAGTTCATTCTGGTGTGTGCACTTGCGGGACTGTTGCTGCTGGGCGGCGTGCTGGGGCTTTCGGCGCACAGTGATCTGCAAAATGCTGAAAAGCAGTTTGAGGATACCATCAGCTATGTTAAGGAGCAGTGCACCGACTACGATAACCTGAACCTTGCCACGGAGACCAAAAGCCTGATGCGGGTGATGGAAAACGCGCAGCATCTGTGCAGTGAGATCGCTCGGGACCAGCAGGAGAACCCCGGGCGGGTGCTGGACGATGCCGCTATGGAAGAATATTTGCAGGACTATACCCTCAGCGGCATCCTTGTGCTTTCGGCAGAGGGCAAAATTTTGTGCGGTGCCTCACAGGATGGCCGGGTGTCAGACCCGCAGATCCGGGAACAGATGGAAAAGGAGCTGGCCGGTTCTATCGTGCTGAAGGTGGCCGACCACCCGGAACAGGTCTATGCCGGGCGGACGGAAAAGGAGGACAGCTCCTATGTAGATACCGCAGCCTGCGCCCGGAAGGACGGGGACGGGGTGCTTGTGGTGTACTACCGCACCACGGCAGAATATGTGCGCAATTACAGTCTTTCCTACCAGAACTGCGTGCAGGGCTATAACCCCGCTGTGGACGGCACCATCGTGGTGACCCGTGGTGACCGCATTGTGGCCAGCAACGATACCGCCCTGCTGAATACCACCGTGGACGAAAACCCCACCCTTTCTGCCCTAAAGGCGCGCAGCACCGATGGCGGCGTGATCCATGTGCACAGCGCCACCGGGCAGCAGTACGCCTACGGCATCGTAGGGCAGGGACGCAGTTTTTATATCTATGTTTACCGCCCGGAGCAGGAGGTATATGTCTCTACCATGCGCGATGTGAGCATGGCTGCCTTTGCTTACATGGTCGTTCTGTTCCTGCTGCAATTGCTGCGCGGCAAGACCGACCAGCGCTACCGGGAGCAGCAGCTGCGCCGGGAGCAGGAGTACCAAAAGACCCTCAAGGCAGCCGCACTGAAAGCAGAGAGCGCAAACCTTGCCAAGACCGAGTTTTTACAGCGCATGAGCCACGATATCCGCACCCCCATCAACGGCATCCGGGGCATGGTGGAGATCGGCGACCGCTGCCCGGAGGATATGGCACGGCAGGCCGACTGCCGCAAAAAGATCTGGGAGGCTTCCACCCTGCTGCTGGAGCTGGTGAACGAGGTGCTGGACATGGGCAAGCTGGAGTCCGGCGAGGTGGTGCTGGAAAACGTGCCCTTTGATCTGCCCGAGCTGATGCACGAGATCACGGACGTGCTGGAAAAACAGGCGGAAGAACGCGGAATCGTTCTGCACCGGGAATACGGCAGGCTGCCGCATCCCCGGCTGGTGGGCAGCCCGCTGCACGTCAAGCGGCTGCTGATGAATGTGCTCAGCAATGCCATCAAGTATAACCGGGAAAAGGGCCGGGTGATGCTGGACTGCTTTGAACTGAGCAGCAACGGGGACAAGGTGCAGATCTGCTTTGTCTGCGCAGATACCGGCATCGGCATGAGCGAGGAGTTCCAGAAGCGGATGTTCGAACCCTTTGTGCAGGAAAATGCCGGGGCGCGCTCGGTATACGGCGGCACCGGCCTTGGCATGTCCATTGCCAAAAGTCTTGTGGATAAGATGGGCGGTACCATCGGGGTGGAAAGCAAGCAGGGCGTGGGCACAACCTACACCATCACCCTGCCTTTTGCCATCGACAATACTGCAACGGAAGAGCCGGAGCGGCAGCAGACAGACCTTACCGTGCTGCAGGGGCGGCGGATGCTGCTGGCCGAGGACAACGCCCTGAACATGGAGATCATGGAGTTTTTGCTGAGCGATGTGGGCATAAAGGTGACCAAAGCCACCGACGGACAGCAGGCAGTGGAAGCCTTTGCAGCCTCGCCGGTGGGCGGCTTTGACGCCATTCTGATGGATGTGATGATGCCGGTGCGGGACGGTCACGAGGCCACCCGCGCCATCCGCGCCATGGACCGCCCGGACGCAAAGACCATCCCCATCTTTGCCATGACGGCAAACGCCTTTACAGAGGACCGCCGTAAGGCGCTGGAATCCGGCATGGACGAGCACCTGCCTAAGCCAATCGACCAGGATGCCCTGTACCGCCTGCTGGTAAAATACCTGACAGAGCGCAGCTGAACTGTTTGCCGGGCTTTACAAGCGGGGCAAAACATGGTACAGTAAATATACTGTGCTTGCGCAAGCCGCAAGCACGCCCGGCGGTGGGAAAGCCGCCGGAACACAACACGATACGACACGGCAAACCAGCCGCGGACGGAAAGGATGTACTACAATGGAACAGAGCGAAAAGACCCTTGACATGATCGTCAATCTTTGCAAGAACCGTGGTTATGTGTTCCCCGGTTCCGAGATCTACGGCGGTCTGGCCAACAGCTGGGACTACGGTCCCCTTGGCGTGGAGTTCAAGAACAATGTCAAAAAGGCATGGCTGAAAAAGTTTGTGCAGGAAAGCCCCTATAATGTGGGTTTGGATGCCGCCATCATCATGAACCCGCAGACCTGGGTGACCACCGGCCATGTGTCCAGCTTCTCGGACCCCCTGCTGGACTGCCGCGCCTGCAAGGCACGCCACCGCGCCGACAAGCTGATCGGGGAGGAGCACCCCGAGGTGAACGTGGACGCCATGAGCTTTGACGAGATGGATGCTTTCATCGCAGAGCATGAGGATATCGTCTGCCCCGTCTGCGGCAAGCACGATTTTACCCCCATCCGCAAGTTCAACCTGATGTTCAAGACCGCCATCGGCGTGACCGAGGATAGCTCCTCCACCTGCTATCTGCGTCCCGAGACCGCACAGGGCATCTTTGTCAACTTTGCCAACATCCAGCGCACCACCCGCCGCAAGCTGCCCTTCGGTGTGTGTCAGGTGGGCAAGGCCTTCCGCAACGAGATCACCCCGGGCAACTTCACCTTCCGCACCCGCGAGTTCGAGCAGATGGAGTGCGAGTTCTTCTGCAAGCCCGGCACCGATCTGGACTGGTTTGCTTACTGGAAGGACTACTGCGAGAACTGGCTGCTGAGCCTTGGCATCAAGAAGGAGCACCTGCGCCTGCGTGACCACGAGCCCGCAGAGCTGGCCTTCTACAGCCGCGCTACCACCGATATCGAGTATGCCTTCCCGTTCACCGACTGGGGCGAGCTGTGGGGCATTGCAGACCGTACCAACTACGACCTGACCCGCCATCAGGAGGCTTCCGGCAAGAGTCTGGAGTACTTCGACAGCGAGACCAATGAGCACTACATCCCCTACGTCATCGAGCCCTCTCTGGGCTGCGACCGCGTGGCGCTGGCTTTCCTGTGCGAGGCTTACGACGAGGAGCACCTGACCGACAGCAAGGGCAAGGAGGATATCCGCACCGTGCTGCATCTGCATCCGGCTCTGGCTCCCTACAAGTGCGCCGTGCTGCCCCTGAGCAAGAAGCTGGGCGAGAAGGCCATGGAGATCCGCAACGAGCTGAGCAAGTACTTCATGGTTGACTACGACGATACCGGTTCTATCGGTAAGCGTTACCGCCGTGAGGACGAGATCGGCACCCCGTTCTGCATCACCGTGGACTTTGACACCGTGGGCGACGAGGCCAAGGGCATTGCTGCCGACAACTGCGTCACCGTCCGTGACCGCGACACCATGGAGCAGGTGCGTATGCCCATCAGCGAGCTGAAGAGCTACATCGAGAGCAAGATCGAGTTCTAAAAATACACTATCATGCACAAAAGCAGCCCCGCCGGTGCTCCGGCGGGGCTGTTTTTTTAGTGCCGTGACGGCTGAAAAAAGTGGCTCAGAAACGTCCGCAGATGTTTCTGAGCCACAAAAATCTAAAATCGTCAGGCGGGCGGTTTACTGCTGGGCGAAGATCTTGACCTCGTCCTTGTCCATAAAGGCAGCGCCCGCAAAGCCTGCGGCTTCCAGCTGACCCAGTTGCTTGCCCAGCTTTTTGCCCTGCGGCAGCACGGTGACGTTGTACTGCTCACGCAGCGCAGCAGCTTTGCTCAGCACGGCGGGGAAGTCGGTGCCTTTGCCGTACAGCAGGGCGATCTTCTGCTTTGCGCCGGGGATCTGGTAGCCCTGCTCCAGCAGGATGCCGCACACCCGCTCGAAGCCGATGGAGAAGCCCACGGCGGGCACCTGCACGCCAAGGAACTTGCCCACCATGTTGTCGTAGCGGCCGCCGCCGGCCACAGCACCGCTGAACTGCGGGCAGGTCACCTCGAACACCATGCCGGTGTAGTAGCCCTGACCGCGCACCAGACTGGGGCAGTAGGCCACCTGATAGCGGCCGGAAGCCAGCGTGTTGGCAGTGGCCAGCACATACTTCAGGTCGTCGGCGATGGCGGGGTCGGCGCAGCGGGCAGCTACGGCGTCCAGCGTCACGTCCCCGGCGGCAATAAAGTCTGCCAGTGCGTTGATGGCGCTCTCCGGCAGCTGCTTCTCAATCAGCTCAGCCTTCACGCCCTCGGCACCGATCTTGTCCATCTTGTCAAAGGTGATGCAGACGGAGTCCAGCGTGTCGGCGGCAAAGCCCATGCTCTCCAGCATACCGCGCAGGATGCGGCGGTCGTTGATGTTGACGGTAAAGCCGGTAAATCCGATGTTCAGCAAGGCGCGGGTGGTCACATCGATCAGCTCCACCTCGGCGTTGGGGGAAGCATCGCCCAGAATGTCGATATCACACTGTACAAACTCGCGCAGACGGCCCTTCTGCGGACGCTCGGCGCGGAACACCCGGTCGGTCTGGATGACCTTGAAAGGGTTGGGCAGCTTATCCTTGTTGGCTGCGTAGTAGCGGCTCAGCGGCAGGGTAAGGTCGTAGCGCAGACCCATATCGGACAGCTGCTTGGGGTCGCCGGTGTTCAGGGCAGCGGTCAGCTTATCGCCGCGCTTGAGCACCTTGAAGATCAGGTTCAGGTTGTCGCCGCCCTCGGACTTGTCCAGATTTTCCATATCCTCCAGCATGGGGGTAGAGATGCGCTCAAAACCGGCAGAGCGGTAGGTCTCCAGAATCTTGCCCTGAATGTAGTCGCGCAGGGTCTGTTCGGCGGGCAGCAGGTCCCGCATACCCTTCAAAGCCTGTGTTTTCATAACAGTAGTTCCTCTCTATCTGTAAATTGTACCCGCCCTCGATGCCTGAAAAGGGGCGGGAGCGTTTTTAACTCAGTACTTTACCATTATAAAGGATAATGCCGGATTGTCAATCCAAATGGGCACACTATCGCAAATTGCACAAATCTTTTGAGGTGAAAATATGAAGCAGCAGTTTGCAGCAAAACATCCGTGGACGATTCTGGCTGCGGGGGCGGCCATTCAGGTGCTTACCGGCTTACCGGCGGCGTGGGGCGTATTTCAAAAGCCGGTCATGGAGGAATACGGTCTTTCGGAGCAGGGGGCGGGCTACGCCTTTGCCCTGCTCATTGCCGCCTTTGGGGTGGGGTGTGTGCTGGGCGGTTTTTTGCAGGACAAAAAGGGCCCGCGCTGTGCGGCATTGTGGGGCACGGCCCTGCTCTGCGGCGGCTTTTTTGCAGCGGCCTTTCTGCCGGGCTGGGCAGGGTGGGGGTTCTTTCTGGCCTTCAGCATCCCGGCGGGGCTGGGCACAGCCTTTTTGTACCCATCTATCCAGTCCTGCGCCCAAAAGTGGTACGCGGGGCGCAAGGGGCTGGCGACCGGGGTCATCGGCGGGGCGGTGGGACTTTCCGGCGCGTTCCTTACCCTGTTCGTCCGGGCGGCGCTGCGGGGCTTTGGCCCGGTGCAGGGCATCCGGGGCGCGTTCTGGGCGCTGGGGGCGCTCACCCTGCCGGTGTGCCTTGCGGGCAGTGCGGTACTCAGCGACCCGCCGCAGAAAAAACAGCAGCCAAGCGGCAAAAACACCCTCGACCTCTCCCCGGGGCAGATGCTGCGCACAAAGCAGTACTGGCTGTGTGCGGGCGCGGTGTGCTTTTCCACCCCGGCGGTGCTGCTGTTCAGCCCCATCATCCTAAAGCTGGGCATGGAGCGCGGGTTGGACGAGACCGCTGCGCTGTGGAGCATCGTGCTGGGCAGCGTGGGCAGCGCCGCAGGGCGGATGCTGATGCCCATGCTCAGCGACCACATTGGCCGCCGCGCCACCGACCTTGGGCTGTTTGCGGCTTCGCTTGCGCTGTCGGCGGCGTTCTGGGCAGCGCAGGGCTGGTGGGTGGTGGCGTGCTACGCCGGGCTCACCTTCTGCTACTCGGCGCTGGCGGCGGTGCTGCCTGCCCTTTCCACCGACCTGTTCGGTCTGCCCCATGCGGGGGTGAACTACGGCTTTCTGGCACTGGGGCAGAGCGTGGGCAGCCTTGCGTTCCCTTTTGCGGCTGATCTGCTGGCGTTGGAAAACGGGCGGCACCTGCTTGCCATGGCCGGTGCGGCAGCGGGTTTTGCAGCCATTTGGGCGCTGCATCCGGTGCGGAAAGACCTGCGCTGAAACGCGCAAAAAGAAAAGGGTGCAAAAAGTTTGCCGGTGCTTACGGCAGAATTGACAAAAACTTGACGACTGATTTGTGTAAAGCGGTGGAAATGCCAGTTAGCTCTGCATGACCGTAAAACCCGGCTGTACTTTTTGCAGGAAATGACTTGCAAAATTCGTCCGTTTTCTCTATAATAAAATCATGCGTGGTAGTACCGGTGCAGGCGCTGAAAGAGAGCAGCGCACCCGGTTCGGATGCAAGCAGTATGGAGCAGCAGCTGTGCCGGCAGGGCGCGGCGGCGGTTTTATGCTGCCAAAGCGACATTTGTCAAAAGGAGAGTATGATTATGACCTATTCGCAGCAAGTACAGAATATGTGCCCGATCACCAAAGGTCCTAAGCATGGTCCGGCTCCCATCCCCGAAGAGGGTGCATGGGTCAAGGCCTATGAGATCAAGGACATCAGCGGCTACACCCATGGTGTGGGCTGGTGTGCACCCCAGCAGGGCACCTGCAAGCTGTCCTTGAACATCAAGAACGGCGTCATCGAAGAGGCTCTGGTGGAGACCATCGGCTGCTCCGGCATGACCCACTCTGCTGCTATGGCAGGCGAGATCCTGCCCGGCAAGACCATTCTGGAAGCTCTGAACACCGACCTGGTGTGCGACGCCATCAACGTGGCTATGCGCGAGCTGTTCCTGCAGATCGTCTACGGCCGCAGCCAGACCGCTTTCTCTGAGGACGGTCTGCCCATCGGCGCAGGTCTGGACGACCTGGGCAAGGGTCTGCGCTCCATGACCGGCACCATCTTCTCCACCAAGGAGAAGGGCGTGCGCTATCTGGAGCTGACCGAGGGCTACATCAACAAGCTGGCAGTGGACGCTAACGATGAGGTCATCGGCTATCAGTTCGTTAAGCTGGGCAAGATGATGGAGGATATCCGTCACGGCAAGACCCCCAACGAGGCTTACGAGAAGAATGTGGGTACTTACGGCCGCTTCAGCAAGGAGCAGGGCGCTGTGAAGTACATCGACCCGCGTGAGGAATAAGAGAGGAGGAACAACTCAATGGCAACTTTTGAATCTATGGATCGCCGTATGCCTAAAATCGAGGCATGCCTGAAGGCTAACGGTCTGGAGTCTCTGGACGCTTGCAACGAGATGCTCCTCGCTAAGGGCATCGACTGCGACAAGATCGTCCGCGGCGTGCAGCCCATCTGCTTTGATAACGCTGTCTGGGCTTACACTCTGGGCACCGCTATCGCTGTGAAGCGCGGCCTGACCGACGCTGCCGAGTGCGCAGCTGCTATCGGTGAGGGTCTGGAAGCTTTCACCATCCCCGGCTCTGTTGCTGAGCAGCGTCAGGTCGGTCTGGGTCACGGCAACCTGGGCGCTCGTCTGCTGAGCGAGGACACCACCTGCTTCGCTTTCCTGGCAGGCCACGAGTCCTTTGCTGCTGCTGAGGGTGCTATCGGCATCGCCCGCACCGCAAACAAGGTCCGCAAGACCCCCCTGCGCGTCATCCTGAACGGTCTGGGCAAGGACGCAGCTTACATCATTTCCCGTATCAACGGCTTCACCTATGTGCAGACCGAGTACGATATCCCCACCCAGACCCTGACTGTGGTCAAGGAGATCCCCTTCTCCGAGGGTGAGCGTGCAGCCGTTAAGTGCTACGGCGCTAACGACGTTATGGAAGGCGTTGCCATCATGAAGAAGGAGGACGTGCAGTGCTCCATCACCGGTAACTCCACCAACCCCGTCCGCTTCCAGCATCTGGTTGCCGGTACCTACAAGAAGTGGGCTATCGAGAACGGCAAGAAGTACTTCTCCGTTGCTTCCGGCGGCGGCACCGGCCGTACCCTGCACCCCGATAACGTGGCTGCAGGCCCCGCAAGCTACGGCCTGACCGACTCTCTGGGCCGCGTGCACGGCGATGCTCAGTTCGCAGGCTCCTCTTCTGTGCCCGCACACGTTGAGATGATGGGTCTGATCGGCATGGGCAACAACCCCATGGTCGGCGCCACCGTTGCCTGCGCTGTTGCTGCAGCTCAGGCCAACGCCTAAGCCTTTCCTAAGTTTCAGCGAGGGGAGCTGCTTTCCGAATGAGCAGCTCCCCTTTTTTTGCTGATAGATATCCGAACACAAGCAACCCAAAGTAAGAAGGAAGAAACAATGAAAAAGAATCAGATCCGCAAGAGCGTGGCTGCGCTGGCCATGGCGGCTGTTGTAAGCGTCAGCCTGTTGGGCTACGGCTGCGGCAGCAAGTCTGCCTCCTCCACCGCAGGCGTGTCCGGCGAGTTCACCGGCACCGCCAAGGGTATGGGCGGCGATGTTACCGTCACTCTGACTTTGACCGACGGCAAGATCACCGGCTGCACCGCCGAGGGCAAGGACGAGACCCCCGGCATCGGCACCATGGCTCTGGAGCAGCTGCCCGGCGCGATTGCCGAGAGCGGCAGCATTGCCGTGGACGGCGTGGCCACTGCAACCATCACCTCCGACGCCATCAAGGAGGCTGCTGCTGCCGCTCTGGTCGCAGCCGGCCTGAACGCTGATGACTACAAGACCGAGGTCAAGGCCGACACGACCAAGGCCGAGGATGCTACCATTGATGCCGACATTGCCATCGTGGGTGCAGGCGGTGCAGGCATGACTGCTGCCATCACTGCTGCTGCCGAGGGCAAGAGCGTGGTCATTCTGGAAAGCCAGCCCATGGTGGGCGGCAACTCCGTGCGCGCTACCGGCGGCATGAACGCCGGCAAGACCGTGTATCAGGATGAGAACGAGTTCGGCGAGTCCGCAGGCGTGGAAAAGACCCTCAAGACCGCTGCTGAAAAGTATGCTGACAACGCTACCATCACCGCTCTGGCCAAGACTGTTTCTGAGCAGTGGGCAGCTTATCAGGCAGACCCCAAGGGCTACTTCGACTCTGTGGAGCTGATGGAGCTGGACACCATGATCGGCGGCAAGGGCATCAACGACCCCGCTCTGGTGGAGACTCTGTGCTCTAACAGCGCTGACGCCATCGACTGGCTGGACGAGCACGGCATCACCCTGCACAGCGTTTCCAGCTTCGGCGGCGCATCCGTCAAGCGTATCCACCGCCCCGTGAATGATGAGGGCAAGACCGTTTCTGTGGGCTCCTACATGATCCCCCTGCTGCAGGAGAACTGCGACAAGGCCGGCGTGCAGACCCTGCTGAACACCACCGCTACCGAACTGCTGACCGATGCAAACGGCGCCGTTGTGGGTGTGAAGGCTACCGGTTCCACCGGCGAGACCATCACTGTGAATGCCAAGGCTGTGGTGCTGACCACCGGCGGCTTCGGCGCAAATCTGGACATGGTCACCGAGTACAAGCCTGAGCTGAAGGGCTTTATGACTACCAACGCCGCAGGCGCACAGGGTCAGGGCATTGAGATGGCTACTGCTGTGGGCGCTGACACCGTGGACATGGATCAGATCCAGATCCACCCCACCGTGGAGGCTAACACTGCTGCCCTGATCACCGAGGGTCTGCGCGGCGATGGCGCTGTGCTGATCAACGCCGAGGGCAAGCGTTTCATCGACGAAGTGGGCACCCGTGACGTGGTCTCCGCTGCCGAGATCGCTCAGACCGGCAGCTACAGCTGGCTGGTGGTGGATCAGGCTATGGCCGATGCTTCCAGCGTCATTCAGGGCTACATCAAGAAGGGCTACACCGTGACCGGCCAGACCTACGAGGAACTGGCAAAGGCTATGGGCGTGGACGAGGCTGCTTTTGCCGAGACCATGAAGACCTGGAACGGCTACGTTGAGGCCAAGAACGACCCCGACTTTGGCCGCACCAGCTTTGCAAAGGCTCTGGATACCGCTCCCTACTACGCCATCAAGGTCACCGCAGGTGTGCACCACACCATGGGCGGTCTGAAGATCAACACCAACACCGAGGTGCTGAAGGCTGACGGCTCTGTGATCCCCGGCCTGTTCGCAGCAGGTGAGGTGACCGGCGGCGTGCACGGTGCAAACCGTCTGGGCGGCAACGCTGTGGCCGATTTTACCGTCTTTGGCCGCATTGCCGGTGCAGCTGCCAGCAAGTACGCTGCATGAGCATAAAGCAAAAAAACTCTGACACCGCCGCCCCCAAGGGCAGCGCGTGGAAGAAAAATGTGATCTTTGCACTGGTGGTGCTGGCGCTGGCCGCAGGTGTTTTTCTTGCGGTGCGGACACAGCATCCCGCCAAGGGCAGCGGCTTACAGGCCGTTGTGGATTTCGGTGACGGCGTTACCGAGACTTTGACCCTTGCGCAGGATCACGATTACCTGTACGAGGTAGGAGACTACATCGTGCACCTGCAGGTGAAGGATGGTGCCATCGCGTTTTTGGACAGTCAGTGCCCGGATCATGTCTGTGAGCAATTCGGCTGGCTGGACAAGGACGGCGCATGGGCCGCCTGTGTGCCCGCAGGCGTGTATGTGGTGGTAGAGCCCACCGCAGACGCAGAGTAAAAACAAAGGAAACGGCACCCGGAGGGAAACTTCCGGGTGCCGTTTTTTGCTTGAATAAAAGCCATTCTTTGTTAAAAAAGTCTGAAACTTTGTGGAAATGCCGTGAAACGAAAAATGGACGCTTGTTTATCGGGGCAAAATGCGATACACTACAAATATGAGTTTCTGATGGATGCTTGTTACAAAAAAGCATCTTGTCATAAAAGAACCTAGGAGGAACGGCAAGAATGATCTGGAAAAAGTCTAAACAGCCCGCTGACTTGCAGGGTGAAGCAGCTGCACCGAAAAAAGGCGGCGCGGCGGCATTTGCCAAAAAGAACTGGAAGTGGCTGGTGCCGGTAGCAATTGTGGTGCTGGCCGGCGGTTGGTGGCTGCTGAAGCCCAAGAGCGCAAAGCCCGCCAACGTGGATACTTCCTACACGGAGGCAATGCCCGAGACCCGGGATGTCTCCAACACACTCAGCGGTACGGGCACTTTGAAGCCCGCCAATACTTACAGCGTCAAGTCGCTGGTGACCGGCAAGGTGCTGACCGGCAGCTTTGAAGAGGGCGATATCGTGGAAGAGGGCACTGTGCTGTACACGGTGGATTCCTCCGACGCCACTACCAAGGTGGAGCAGGCAGCCATCACCTTGCAGCAGGCGCAGCGCAGCTACGATAAGACCGCAGACCGTCAGTATGTCCGCGCCGAGGTGGCGGGCACTGTCAGCAGCCTGAAGGTGAACAAGGGCGATGAGGTAAAGAGCGGTCAGGAAGTGGCTGTGGTGCGGGACAGCTCCAAGATGAATCTGGTGCTGGAATTCCCGGCTGCGGATGCCGCAAACTTCTCGGTAGGGCAGACCGCCGAGGTGACGCTGGACGGTACCTTTGAGGTGCTGCCCGGCACCATTACCTCTGTGACCGGCACCGATGCCCTGAGCACCGGCAATCTGCTTACCCGCACCGTGACCCTCTCGGTGTCCAACGCAGGTGGTCTGACCACGGCGCAGGCGGCAACGGCTACTGTCAACGGGGTCAGCTCCATTGCAGCGGCAAACTTCCAGTATCAGGCCGAGCGCACCTTGACTGCGCTGTCTTCCGGCACCGTGACTGCTATCAATGTGCGGGAGGGCGGCAGCGTGAACAAGGACGATATCATCCTAACCCTCAGCGGTGAGGACCTGACCGAGTCCATCCAGTCTGCCTCCGAGACCCTGCGCGGTGCGGAGCTGTCCATGCAGAATATGCAGGACGCTATGGATAACTACACCATCACCTCGCCCATCAGCGGCACCATCATCGAAAAGAATGCCAAGGTGGGCGATGCCCTGAGCACCGGCAGCGACCTGTGCACCATCTACGACCTGAGCTATCTGGAAATGACCATCAATGTGGATGAGCTGCAGGTCAGCAGCCTGAAGGTGGGGCAGACCGTACAGGTGACCGCAGACGCCGTGAAGGATAAGACCTACGAGGGCGTGGTCACCCGTGTGTCCATGAAGGGCGATACCAGCGGCGGTACCACCACCTACCCGGTGACCGTGCGCATTGACGAGACCACCGGTCTGCGCCCGGGTATGAACGCCAACGCCGAGATCGTGGTGGCGCAGGCTAAAAATGCGCTTACCGTGCCCAACGCAGCTATCGTGCGGGGCAATTATGTGCTGGTGCGGCAGGACTCGCCCAGCGCCGTGAACGCCGATGACTCCATGAGCGCACCGGATGGCTATGTGTACGTCAAGGTCAAGACCGGTGTCAGCGACGACAACTATACGCAGGTGACCAGCGGCCTGTCCGAAAGCGATACCATCGCCTATGACCCCAGCTCTGTGAGCAGTGACAGCTTCTACGACTTCGGCTCCGGCGGCTATGACGACATGGGCGGTGAAGTGATCGGCGGCACCGGAAACGCCGCAGACCTCACTGAGGGCGGTGAGGAAGTGCTGCCCGAGGAGACCGAAAACAGTGAAGAACCCGCAGCAGACGGCAACGAACCGGCAGACGGCATCGACCCCGCCGAGGCCGGCGCGGTCGTGGTGGATTGACGCAGGAGGGATGAATGAGCGCTCTGATCGAGTTTGATGAGGTGTGCAAATATTACCAGATGGGCGATACCACGGTAAAGGCTGCCGACCACATCACTATGAAAATCGAAAAAGGCGAGTTTGTGGCCATCGTGGGCCAGTCCGGCTCGGGCAAATCCACCTGTATGAACATCATCGGCTGTCTGGATGTGCCCACCCACGGCACCTACCGGCTCAATGGCAGGGATGTGGGCAAGATGAACCGCAACGAGCTGGCCGCTGTCCGCAACGAGATGCTGGGCTTTATCTTCCAGCAATACAACCTGCTGCCCAAGCTGAACCTGATGGAAAACGTGGAGGTGCCGCTGGTGTATGCGGGCATCTCCCGCGCCGACCGCCACATCCGCGCCCGGGAGGTGCTGGAGCAGGTGGGGCTTGGCGACAAGCTGAAAAACCGCCCCAACCAGCTTTCCGGCGGCCAGCAGCAGCGTGTGTCCATTGCGCGGGCACTGGTGCGCAACCCGCCGGTCATTCTGGCGGACGAGCCCACCGGCGCGCTGGACTCCCATACCGGCCGGGAGGTGCTGGGGCTTTTGCAGCAGCTGCACAAGCAGGGACACACCGTAGTGCTGATCACCCACGACAATTCCATTGCCGTGCAGGCCGACCGCATCATCCGGCTAGAGGACGGTCAGGTGGTGTATGACGGCGACTCCCACGCACCGGAGGCCATGGTGCAGCCCACCCTGCTGCCCGAAACGCCGGAAAAGGAGGAACAGGCATGATCTTTGAAACCTTCCGGCAGGCTATCCAGAACGTGTGGAGCAACAAGCTGCGCACCTTTCTGACCATGCTGGGCATCATCATCGGTGTGATGGCGGTCATCGTCATCGTGGGTCTGGGCAACGGCATGACCAAGAGCATGCGGGACAGCTTTTCCGCACTGGGCACAAACACCCTCAGCATTCAGGTGTGGGGCTACGGCTCCCGTACCGTGCCGGTGGAGGAGATGTACGACATCTGCCAGCGGCATTCCGACCTGATCAAGGCGGTGTCGCCCCAGATCGAAATGAGCGGCAAGGCCAGCGGCACGCTGAAGATCGGCACCACCAGCTACCGCTGGTCCAATATAAGCGGCGTGGACGAAAACTACACCGAAATGAAAAACTACCAGCTTGCACAGGGACGCGGCCTGCAATACATGGATATGCAGGACAACAAGCAGGTCTGCATCATTGGCGATTACCTGAACCGAGTTGCCTTTGGCGGCAACGGTGTGGGACAGACGCTTAAAATTGGTGCCAACAAGTTCCGCATCGTGGGCGTGCTGGCGGCCAAGGTCAGCGACCCCACCATGCAGCAGGGCAGCGATGATGACTGCGTTTACCTGCCCTACACCACCGTGATGCGGCTCTCCAGCCAGAGCTCGGTCAACAACTATACGGCGGTGATGACCGACGAAAACTTTGCCAACGAGGCCAAGACCACGATGGAAGAGGAACTGATGTCGATTCTCAAGACCGAAAACGGCTACTATGTGTACAGCGCCAGCGAGTGGCTGGAGGAAATGAACAAGATGATCAACATGGTCATCGTGGTGCTTACCGGCATTGCCAGCATCTCGCTGCTGGTGGGCGGCATCGGCATTATGAACATCATGCTGGTGTCGGTGACCGAGCGCACCCGCGAGATCGGCATCCGCAAGGCACTGGGCGCAAAGGAGCGCACCATTCTGGCACAGTTCGTGGTGGAAGCAGCCACCACCTCCGCACTGGGCGGCGTTTTAGGCATTGCACTGGGCTATGTGGTGTCCATGGCGGCGAACAGGGTGCTGCCCATGTTCATGACCGATACCACCGTTACGGTAAGCCCCTCCTTCAACTCCATTGTGGTGGCCTTTGGCATCTCGGTGGGCATCGGCGTGCTGTTCGGCTACCTGCCGGCGCGGCGCGCAGCCCGGCTGAACCCCATTGAAGCATTGCGCTACGATTGATCGCGGCGGCGTGATAAACAAAGAACAAGAGGTACGACCAATGAAAAAACGGATTCTCGCATTTCTGCTGGCGGTCAGCATTGCGGTGTCGGTGCTGGTGCTGCCGGTCTCGGCGGCCAGCATCAACAACACGGCCCTGCAGACGGCTATTACTCTGGGCGCTGTGCCCACCGGCCAGGAACTTAGCGCCAACATTACCCGCGGCGCTTTTGCCAAAATGCTGGTGTCCTTTTCCACCTACCGGGAAAGTGTAGGCGCGCAGGGCACGGTGGGCACCCTGTACCGGGATGTGCCCGGCACCTCCCAGTGGGCACCCTATATCCGCATTGCGGTGCAGCAGGGCTGGATGAACGGCTACACCGACGGCTCCTTCCGCCCGGACAACACCGTCACGCTGGAGGAAGCTTGTGCTGCGGTGCTGAAGATGCTGAGCTATAAGACCACCGACCTGACCGGCTCCTTCCCGCAGGCACAGCTGAACAAGGCGCAGCAGATCGGTCTGCGGGACCAGCTGACCTGCACGCAGGGACAGGCCATGACCTACGAGCAGTGCACCCTGCTGCTGTACAACGCCCTGCGCGCCAACACCGCCAGCGGCGGCGCCTACGGCAGCTCGCTGGGCTTTACGGTGTCCAACGGTCAGGTGGATACCTCCTCGGTGCTGCTCAAGAGCCGCAAGGGCCCCTTTGTGGCAGAGGAGGGCACCCAGCTGCCCTTTACGCCGGTGAGCGTTTACCGCAACGATAAGAGCTCTGCCTCGGCAGAGCTGAACAAGTACGATGTGTACTATTACAGCGAAAGCCTGCAGACGGTGTGGATTTACACCCGCCGCGCCGCAGGCCGCATTACGGCGGTATCGCCCAGCGCCAGCGCACCTACCGCACTGACCGTGGCGGGCAGCAATTACACGCTGGGCAGCTCTGCTGTGGCGTCCAAGATCTCCTCCCTGAACGGCGGCGGCGTGGGCGAAGTGGTCACCCTGCTGCTGGGCATGGACAACGAGGTAGCCGATGTGATCACCGGCGAGGAAGCCGACAGCGTGTTCTATGGTGTGGTGCAGACTGCCACCCGCAGCCTTGTAGAGGACAACGGTGCAGACGTGCTGCAAAAGATCTCGGTGATGTGCACCGACGGCATCATCCGCACCGTGAATATCGACAAAAGCCTGAACTACCCCACCGGCTGGCTGGTGGAGATCAGCGTGACCCCCGAAGGGGAGCAGGTGACCGCTATCGAGTCCAAATCGGTCAGCGGTACCATCAACGACACCGCCACCGCGCTGGGAGACTATGCTCTGGCCGATGACGTACAAATCTTGGAAACGACATCGGAGGGGTTGGCTGGGACGGTTCGTCCCAGCCGAATAGCGGGGACAAAGCTGAATGCCCTGACCGTGCGTTACTATACGCTGAATGAGCAGGGGCAGATCGATCGACTGATTTTGAACGACGTCACCGGCGACCTGTGGAAATACGGCGTGCTGGATGATGTGAAGAATCTGGCTGTCAACGCCAGCTCCATTCTGGGCGCTCTGACCAGCAGCGGCTCCTCCGGTTCAGGGAGCAGCTCTTCTGGGAACAGTTCTTCCGGCTCCGGCAGCGGCTCCACCGGGGGTAGCTCTTCCGGCTCCGGCTCTACCGGCGGCACCACCAACACCACCACGGTGGTGGATGATCTGCGCAGTGTGCTGGTGCCCACCACCAGCGAGATCTTGTGGGGCGTCATTGACGGCTCGCTGCTGAGCACAGTCTGGAACCGCATCACCAGCAGCTCCGGCTCGCTGCTGAGTATCGGCCTCAAGCAGCTGGCCAACATCACGGGCCAGCCCATGAGCACCATCCTCAACTTTGTGGGTGGCGGCGCTACTTACATCTGCTACGTCAACGGCAGTCAGGCCAGCTTTTCCACCTCCATCAAATATCCGGTGCTGGCGGGCGGTCTGGCAGTGCGGCAGAACGTGAACGGCACGGTAAAGGCTATGATTCAGCTGATGCCCATGAAGATCGACAAGGTGGGCGCAGCCTCGGTGATGAGCAAAGGCACCCGCTACGAGACAGCTGACGATATGCAGGTGTACCTGTGGTACAAGGGGCAGTATTATGCCACCAAGCTTTCCGAGGTGAATTCCGAGGGCTACTACCTGACTGGCTGGTACGATAACTTTGGCTGCGCAGCAGGCAAGCGCGTGCGAGTGATCGTGGCGGTCAAAAAGGACTGATGGACTACTATGACCCCCGGCGCAGGGCGCTGCGGGCGGTACGGCAGCTGCTTTACCCGCGCGAGTGCCCCTTCTGCGGCCGGGTGCTGGGAGATATACGGGATTGCCCGGACTGCGCAGAGCAGCTGGAAGTGCTGCGCCGCAAGCCCGGCATCCGGCTGGACCCGGCGCAGCACTATATCGGCAATCTGACCGGTGCGGCTGCGCCCTACCGTTACAGCGGCTGTGTGCGGCGCGGTATCCTGAACGCAAAGTATCAGGGCAAGCCGTGGCGGGCAGTAGAGATGGGCAACCGTCTGGTGCAGCTGGCCTTTGGCGGGGAGCTGACCGTGCAGTACGGCGAGCTGCTCCCGCAGCCGGTGCCGTGGGCGGCCATCGGGTACGACCTGATCGTGCCGGTGCCAGCCTCCGGCAAAAAGCGCGGCTACAACGTGCCGGAGCTGATGGCGTTGCCGCTGGCCAAGGCCATGGAGGTGCCGCTGGCACCGCAGGCATTGGAGCGTACCCGCGCCAAACGGCATCAGGCCGGTCTGCCGCTGGAACAGCGCATGGCCAACGTAGCAGGTGCTTTCCGGGCGGTACAGCCGCAGCAGCTGGAAGGCAAGCGCATCCTGCTGGTAGATGACGTGATCACCACCGGCACGACCGCTGCCGCCTGCGCACAGGCACTGCTCCATGCCGGGGCAGACAGCGTGTTCGCGCTGGCCTTTGCCACGGTGGAGCTTGACACACCGCCAGACGACACCACCCCCATCTGCGAGGATGACGAGGAAGATGTGTACAGCGATTTTTGAAAATAACGCTCCTTCGCGCATCCTTCCTGCGGGCAAAAGTCGGGAAAGCAAAATGTAAAAACTACATCAGAAATTTGGAAAAAGCGCTTGACAAAACGGGCAAAGTCGGGTATACTAATCAAGCTGTGAGCGACAAACGCAAACAGATATCCGGGTGTAGCGCAGTTTTGGTAGCGCGCTTGAATGGGGTTCAAGAGGCCGTGAGTTCGATTCTCGCCACTCGGACCATAAATCCAACGATTTCACGTTAGAAATCGTTGGATTTTTTTGTTTGTGGGCTGACCTCATTTGGTTTTGACCACAATTTTGACCACAATGCCAACGATTTTATCTGGTCTAATTAGTGCCGTTCCGTCCAATTTTCAGGCCGAAAACGCCTCACTGAACAACTGGATACGTTAAAGAAAGTTTGGAGAACCATTCAAAGAAATGCTCCAAACAAAAGTGGAGTACAGCTATTTTGACATAGCAACGCTAATTATATAGAGTGAAGCACTACTTATAAATAGTGGTGTCAGGAATTGAAATTTTGTGATACCAAAAAAGACACCCTCGCTTTTGACAGGAATCTCATGCAGAGATGTTCTTATCTCAACGCGAAGGTGTCTTAATAACGAGGGTCAGATGCCACGGAACGTAAAGGTGAACTCCACAGGTTTAGTCACATCAGGAATATACTCCGGGTGGACATTGGCACCCCAGCTGTCATCACCGCCGACGCCCATCTGCTCGCCGATGGCACGAATCACCGTGTAATGGACCGGGGGCAGCTCGTAGGGATGCTTGGCACTCTCCATTTCATGGGGAGTGTAGGGCAGCGCAGAGAAGAACATGGGCTTTGCGGCATCTGCGGTAAACAGCAGCCCGCGACCCTTGCGGTCCACTACCTTTGCCCAGCGCACAGCGGTCTTTGCACCGCACTCCTGCGGCACAAGGTACTGTGCCATGTTGTCTGCGACCTTGTTCTGGTAAATGCCCAGCTTTGCACCATGCTGACGATCCCAGTAGGTCTCCGCAGGGCCGTTTCCGTACCATTCCACCGTGTCGTAGTCAGCGTCGATCTTGAACAGTACGCCGAACTCCGGCATTGCTGCAAGTCCTTCCACCGGGTCATAGTGCAGGGTGGTTTGGATGCGGCCATCACCGAACACACGGTACTGCAGACTGCACTCTGCTGCGGGGCTGGTCTGGAGGTTATAGAGATAGGTCACGACCACGCTGTCGGCTTCCACCTCGCAGGTGGGATTCTGGAGGATGGTGCCGCCATGAACAGACGGAATCTCCTTGCCGATGCCCTTGGCGGTAGCGTACAGGCTTGCCAGCTTCCACTGACCGCGAACGCCGCCCATGTTGTTGCCGCAGTCGTTGTCGGTGGGAGCGCGCCAGAAGTTGGGACGGGGGATCTCCTGAATCATCTCCTTGCCGGCATAGCGGTAGGAAGTCAGACCGCCATTCAGATCGGAGAACAAAACATCGAAGTTCTCACCACGGACACCGATGTTGTGTGTACCGTGCGTAACGGTAAACGGCGTGACCTTCTTGCTGGGAATGGAACGAACCACAGCGATCACACCTTGTCCAAAGGCGACTTCATGGCCTTTCTTTGCCCAGCTGGTGTCCTCCTTCAAACGGAAGCTGATGGTCACTGCATATTCACCGGGGAGCGCAGGAACCATAAACGGCAGCGGGAAGCTGGAACGCTCTTCGGGAGCAACATCAATATTGGTCAGTTCCTGCTGCTGATACAGCTTTCCATCACGGTGCAGCAGAGCAACGCAGTCGAAAGCATCCGTAGAGGTGAACAGGTTCTTATTCCAGACTTCAAAGCCAGAGTTGTCGATGGAAATGGCGATGTTCTGATAGCAGAACTTGACCTCCTGCATCTTGGGAGAAGGAGCACGATCACCACCGTAGGCAATGCCGTTTCCGCTGAAATTATAGTCGGTAGGACGCTCGCCGAAGTCGCCGCCGTAGGCTTGGAACCACTTGCCGTAGCGGTCTTTTTTCCAGATGGACTGGTCGATGTAATCCCAGATAAAGCCGCCCTGATAGCCGCAGTCCTTCTGGTCGGCAAGTTCCGTGTACTTGTGCAAAGCACCGTTGGAGTTGCCCATAGCATGAGAATATTCGCACTCGATATAAGGCCGCTTATCGCCCTGTGCCAGATACTCTTTAATGTCCTTCACAGTGCTGTACATATGGCTCTCGATATCGGTGGTTTCGAGGAAGCGGGGATCATTGACCACACCTTCGTAATGCACCAGACGGGTGTCATCAAAGCGGCGGACCATCTCGGCCATCTGGAGCAGAGTCTCGCCGCCAAACGATTCGTTGCCCAGAGACCAGATCAGAACAGCAGGATGGTTTTTGTCACGCTGGTAAGTGGAATTCATGCGGTCAAACAAGACAGCTTTCCACTCCGGCTTATCATTGGGCAAAACGCCCTCGATGTCGCGAATGCCAGCCTGATGAATATCCCATGTGCCATGGGATTCCAGATTGTTCTCTGCGATCAGATACAGACCATACGCGTCGCACAGGTCGTACAGTGCATCCTGATTCTGGTAATGGCTGGTACGGATGGCATTGATGTTGTTCTGCTTCATGGTGATGATATCCCGAAGCAGTTCCTCATGGGTGTGTACGCCCACAGCACGACCCGTAATGGAGCTGAACTCATGACGGTTGGCACCCTTGAACACGATGCGCTTGCCGTTGAGCAGCATCCGATTGTTCTTCAACTCGAACTTGCGGAAACCGACTTTCTGCCCAGTCACCTCTACCAGATGGCCTGCATCGTCCAGCAGCTCGATTTCCAGTTCATACAGAGCCGGGTCCTCTGCACTCCACAGGTGGGGGTTCTCCACCGCATGGCTGAACAGCGCAGAGCCGCCGTTCAGCGGGATTTTTTCGGAGAACACTTCCAGTTCACTGCGGCGCAGGGTCAGACGGGCTGCGCCCTTACCCTCCACCTGCAATGCAACTTCCAGCGTGGAATGAGTAAAATCATCCCCGGCAAACAGCGTTTTGACGGATACATCTTCCAGATGCACGGTGGGGATGGCGTACAGCCACACGCTGCGGAAGATGCCGGAGAAGCGGAAGAAGTCCTGATCTTCGCACCAGCTGGAGGAAGTCCACTTGAACACCTGCACAGCAAGTTTGTTCACGCCCGGCTGGAGATAGGGCGTCAGATCGAATGCGTGTGCGGAGAAGCTGTCCTCGGTGTAACCCACATAAGACCCGTTCAGCCAAAGAGCCATGCCGCTTTCCACACCCTCGAACTCGATGTGGACGGGCTTGCCCTCCATGGATTCCGGCAGCTCGAAGTATTTTACATAGCTTGCCACCGGATTGAACCGCTGCGGGATCGCGCCCGGCTGTACTTCTTCACGGCCATCCCACGGATACTGAACATTCGCGTACTGGGGAATGTCGTAGCCCTCCATCTGGATGTGTGCCGGAACATGAATGTCGTCCCAGCCGCTGCAATCGTAATCCGTCTTTTCAAAGCCGGGGATGGCACTGGTGTAGTTCTTTGCGTAGGCGAATTTCCAGATGCCGTCCAGCTTCATTGCAAGCGAAGATTCTCCTGCCAGATATTCTTCGCGGGAAGCGTAAGTACGGAAACTTGCATGAGCATTCAGCACGTTTTCCTTGAAAAAGGTGGGGTCTTTTACTTTTGAAAAATCAAATGCAGCCATAGTATTTCCTCATTTACCTTTTATAATTTTATAATATTTCTCCAGCCTCCCCGGAGGAATCGCTGGATTCCTCCGGGGAACAGCAGATGAAGGAGAAATGATAATGGCTTGTTATCAGGCTGCTGCACGCAGCTTTTCATTTGCTTCTTCGACCTTCATACGAGAGAGAAGGAAGGTGATGATAGCATCCAGAGCAAACGGAATCACCAGATACATGATCTTCAGCATATTGATGCAGGAATCCGGCTGAACGGTCAGGGCGCTGTCAAAATGGCTTGCTGCCAGCAGCCAGCCGGTGATGGCAGTACCCAGACCGCCGCCCAGCTTCACACCCAGAGAAGTGCAGGAGTACATCGTGCCATCCACGCGCTTATGCTTCGTCAGCCAAGTATATTCAGAGCAAGCAGCAATCACAGCGTTCATATCGCCCTGCCAAGGACCCTGACCAAGAGCTGCGATTGCAGTAAAGAGCAGCATCAAGGTCACATTGCCGCTGCCCATATAACCAGCTACAGCAACCAGTGCACGAGAAATCGTTGCCAGAGTATAGCTCATTA
>OBRJ01000365.1_pt1 | contig 28490 bp, 17 predicted proteins | sample 1494831 | NCBI WGS metagenome assembly OBRJ01 (sample SAMEA3360658, study PRJEB22359) | human gut metagenome | biome: ENVO:urban biome; feature: ENVO:human-associated habitat; material: ENVO:feces | place: Bangladesh | collected 2011
AGGCGGAATGACGGCACACGGCAGATAAAAGCGGACAAAACAGAACATTTTTTCAAAAAACAGACTTTTAAATTTGAAAAACCTATGCTATAATGGGAAGAGCTAATGGCCGAAGACTATAAAAAAGTCGCGCGTCAACTACAATGAAGGAGGAATGTGCCATGAAACACATCAAAACTTTAAATACAAAAAGCTTACAGAACACTGTAAAAAAAGGTGGATGCGGTGAGTGCCAGACATCCTGCCAGTCCGCATGTAAGACTTCTTGCACCGTAGGCAACCAGAGCTGCGAGCATAAGTAAAAGTAATCCATAAGGACGAGTAAAAGGTGTTCCCAGAACCGGTTTCGCCGGATTTGGGAACATTCTTTTTGCCAGGCACATCAAAAAAAGAGAGAGTTATAGAAAGGAATACCACAGTGATACATTTATATAAAAGCAATGGCTTCAACATGGTGCTGGACGTCAACAGCGGCTCCGTCCATGTTGTGGATGACTGCGTATACGATGTCCTTTCCTGCATGAACGAAGGAAAAAATGCAGAAGAGGCAGCAGAGGCGCTTAGCAGTAAATATGCCGAGCAGGACATCACCGAAGCCAGAGAAGAAATTCAGGAACTTACAGACAACGGCATGCTCTTTACAAAAGACATCTACGAAAACGCAATTGATCAGTTTTCCAACCGTCCGACCGTCGTAAAAGCACTCTGCCTCCACATTGCACACGACTGCAACCTTGCCTGTCGTTACTGCTTCGCAGAAGAGGGCGAGTATCACGGAAGACGTGCACTGATGTCCCTGGAAGTCGGCAAAAAAGCGCTTGATTTCCTGATCGCAAACTCCGGCAGCAGAAGAAACCTCGAGGTAGATTTCTTCGGCGGTGAACCGCTGATGAACTGGGATGTTGTAAAACAGCTCGTAGCCTACGGAAGAGAACAGGAGAAGTTACATAACAAGAACTTCCGTTTCACCCTGACCACCAACGGTGTTCTCTTAAACGACGAGGTCATGGAGTTCTGCAATAAAGAGATGGGCAACGTCGTATTAAGTATCGACGGAAGAAAAGAAGTTCACGATCACATGCGTCCGTTCCGCAAAGGTGCCGGAAGCTACGATCTGATCGTGCCGAAATTCCAGAAATTCGCTGAGCTTCGTCATCAGGATAAATACTATGTGCGCGGAACCTTCACGCATTACAACACAGACTTTGCAGCTGATGTTCTCCATCTGGCAGACCTCGGCTTCAAGCAGATCTCGGTTGAGCCTGTTGTAGCGCCTCCGACCGAGGACTATGCGATCCGTGAGGAAGACCTTCCGGTGATCTTCGAACAGTACGACATTCTGGCAAGAGAGATGATCAAGAGAGAAAAAGAAGGAAGAGGCTTCAATTTCTTCCACTTTATGATCGATCTGACCGGCGGACCATGTGTTTATAAACGTCTTTCCGGCTGCGGTTCCGGAACCGAGTACCTTGCGGTAACACCGTGGGGCGATTTCTATCCGTGCCACCAGTTCGTAGGACAGGAAGATTTCTGCCTTGGAAATGTTTACGAAGGCGTGAAAAAGACAGAAACGGTCAACGAATTCAAAAAATGCAACGTTTATTCCAAAAAGGAGTGCAGCCAGTGCTTTGCACGGTTCTACTGCAGCGGCGGATGCGCGGCAAACTCCTACAACTTCACAGGTAAGATCAACGATGTTTACGAGATCGGCTGTAAGATGCAGCAGAAGCGGATCGAGTGCGCATTGATGATAAAGGCAGCTCTGGCCGAAGATTAAAGAAAAGAGGAAAATCGCGACATGATGAAAAAGAAACAGAGTATCATCGCGCTCGTCCTGGCAGCCATTGTAACAGTGCTTCTTGGATGGACGATGATCAAAGGATGGGGTCCTACCGGAACCGGTTCGATGAAGAACATCAACCTGGGTCTGGATCTGTCCGGCGGTGTCAGCATTACCTACCAGGCCGTAAAGGACAACCCGACAGACGAAGAAATGTCAGATACCCGCTACAAGCTGGAACAGCGTGCGCAGCAGTACAGCGAAGAGGCACAGGTATATCTGCAGGGCGACAACCGTATCACCATTGAAATCCCGGGTGCAACCGATGCAACCACCATTCTGGAAGAGATGGGTAAACCGGGAAGCCTGTATTTCATCAAACAGACCAACGATGACGGAACAGAAAACTACACCTACGACAGCTCGACCGGCGAGTACGTTCTGAACGGAAAAACTATCGAAGAGCTCGAGGAGGACGGCTCCGTCGTTCTGACCGGTAAAGATGTGGAGAGCGCAGAAGCCATGCATCAGCAGAACTCCACCACAAAAGCAACCGAGAGCGTCGTTCAGCTGAAAATGACCGACGAAGGAAAACAGAAATTTGCAGACGCAACCCAGGAAGCCTACAGCGCAGGAAAGAGCATCGGTATCTATTATGATGAAAAATTCGTCAGTGTACCGAGTGTAAACGCTGTGATTTCCGATGGTACTGCAGTCATCTCCGGCGGAAACATGGACTGGGATGAAGCAACCAGCCTGGCATCCACCCTCCGTATCGGTTCCCTTTCCCTGAAACTTGAGGAGATCAACTCCAGCGTCGTTGGAGCACAGCTTGGATCTGCAGCTGTTTCCACCAGCGTAAAAGCGGGAGCGATCGGCATTGTACTGATTATCCTTTTCCTTGCAATCGTATATCGCCTGCCTGGTATTGCTGCCGGATGGGCACTGCTCATCTATGTTGAGCTGAATCTGATTGCTTTAAATGCATTTGACCTGACATTGACCCTGCCTGGTATCGCAGGTGTTATCCTGTCGATCGGTATGGCGGTCGATGCGAACGTTATCATCTACGCCCGTATCGAGGAGGAGATCGGTGCCGGAAAGACGGTTCATACGGCAATCCGCGACGGATTCAAGAAGGCAGCTTCTGCCATCCTGGACGGAAACGTGACGACCCTGATTGCAGCAGCTGTTCTGTATGCGCTTGCGAGCGGAAGTGTCCGCGGATTCGCCATGACACTTGCTCTTGGTATTGTTCTTTCCATGTTCAGCGCCATGGTTGTTTCCAGACTGCTGGTCAACAGCCTGTACGGTATGGGACTGAAGGATGCGAAATACTACGGAACCAAGAAAGAGCGCAAGGGATTTCCATTTGTGGAAAAGAGAAAGATCTTCTTCACGATCTCCTGCATTCTGCTGCTTGCCGTTCCGGCCAGCATGATTTTCATGCATCAGACAAAGGGAAGCGCACTGAACTTCGGCCTTGACTTCAAGGGCGGTACTTCCATCAACGTTCCGTTCAACGAGGATTACTCCATCGAAGAGCTGGACAAAGAGGTAGAGCCGGTTGTGGAAGGCGTGACAAAAGATTCCAATATTCAGATGACAAAGGTTGTCGGAGGCAACAATGTCATCATCAAAACACGTTCTCTGACTCTGGAAGAGCGTGAGCAGGTTTACCAGGCAATGGCAGACAATTTCGGTGTCGATACTTCTGAAATCACTTTCGACAACATTTCTTCTACTGTAAGTAAAGAAATGAGCCAGAATGCGATGAAAGCAGTTATCATCGCTGTAGTCTGCATGCTGCTGTACATCTGGATCCGTTTCCGCGACATCCGTTTCGCATCGAGTGCCATCCTTGCACTGATGCACGATATCGCCATTGTATTCGGATTCTATGTGGTATCCCGTATTTCGGTCGGCAGCACCTTTATCGCGTGTATGCTGACGATCCTCGGCTATTCCATCAACAGTACGATCGTCATCTTCGACCGTATCCGTGAGAATCTGCCGGAGTTAAAGAGAGAGCCGATCGAGTCCCTGGTTGACCGCTGCATCACGGACACCCTGACCCGAAGCATTTACAGTTCCCTCACCACCTTTATCACCATCTTTGTTCTGTTCGTGATGGGAGTTTCTTCCATCCGCGACTTTGCAGCACCTCTGATGGTTGGTATCGTATGCGGAGCTTACACTTCTGTCTGCATCACAGGTGCCCTGTGGTATGTGATGAAGCACGTTGGAAAAAACAAATATGTGCCGTCCAAAGCAGTACAGAATAAGACAAAAAATAAATAAAAGCAGCAAAAACCATAAAAAGAGAAACGCCGGACCGGAAAAGTCCGGCGTTTCCTGCTAACAGGAAAGAGGAGAACATATGAAGAAAGAACGCTGGGTAGTTTCGGCAAAACGCGCCGATTTCCAGGCAATTGCGGACCGGTTCGGCATCGATCCCGTCATCGCCCGCCTGATCCGGAACCGGGATGTGACCGGGGAGAAAGAGATCGAAGAGTATCTCTTCGGTGATCTGGAGCAGCTCCACGATCCGCTGCTGATGAAGGATATGGAGCGCGCGGCAGATCTGATCGCAGAAAAAATCCGGGAGAAAAAGCCGATCCGCATCATCGGGGACTACGACATCGACGGTGTTACGGCAACGTATATTCTGCTGACCGGATTAAAAGATCTCGGTGCCGATGCGGATGTGCGTATCCCGGACCGGATTGCAGACGGATACGGCTTAAATGAGCATCTTGTGCAGTTTGCCGCGGATGAGGGGCGGGACACGATCGTCACCTGTGACAACGGCATCGCGGCGGGCAGTCAGATCCGTCTGGCAAAAGAACTTGGCATGACGGTTGTTGTGACGGACCACCACGAGGTTCCGTTTGAGGAGGATGAAAACGGAGAACGCCGCTACATCCTGCCGCCGGCGGACGCGGTTGTCAATCCGAAACAGAAAGACTGTTCCTATCCGTTTCCGGGCCTCTGCGGTGCGGCCGTCGCATGGAAACTGATCCAGACGATGGAGGCAAAAGCAGGTATTCCAAAGGAGCACAGCTTCCGCTTTCTGGAATTTGTCGCCATTGCGACGATCGGTGATGTGATGGATCTGCAGGGAGAAAACCGGATTTTTGTAAAAGCCGGCCTTCGGGCGCTCCATAAAACGCAGAACCTCGGCCTGCAGGAGCTGATCCGTGTGCAGGGCATCGAGGCGGAAAACGTGACACCGTATCACATCGGCTTCGTTCTCGGCCCGTGCATCAACGCATCGGGACGGCTTGACACGGCGGAGCATTCGTTAAAACTGCTCTGCGCAAAGACACGTGAGGAGGCCGCAAAGCTTGCCGGGGACTTGAAAGACCTGAATGAAAGCCGCAAAGAGCTGACGCGCCAGGGTGAGGCGAAAGCAATCGAGCTCGTGGAAACCTCCCCGCTGCAGAACGACAAAGTCCTCGTCGTCTATCTGCCGGACTGCCACGAGAGCCTTGCCGGAATCATCGCAGGTCGCCTGCGGGAGCACTTCCACAAACCATCCTTCGTACTCACCAGAAGTGAGGAGGGCGTCAAGGGCTCCGGCCGCTCGATCGAAGCGTATTCGATGTATGAGGAGCTCTGCAAATGCAAAGAACTGATGACAAAATTCGGCGGCCACCCGATGGCTGCGGGCCTTTCCCTCGCAGGAGAGGAGATGATCGAACCGTTCCGCCGGGCACTGAACGATAATTCCACGCTGACGGAAGAGGATTTCGTCGAAAAAGTCGTGATCGATGTGCCGATGCCGATCACCTACATCACCAAAAATCTGATCCGCCAGTTAAGCCTCTTGGAGCCGTTCGGAAAAGGCAACACGAAACCGCTGTTTGCACAGAAAGGACTGACTGTATTAAATTACCGCATTTTTGGAAAGAATAGAAACGTGGTGAAAGTACAGCTTGCCGATGCGGGCGGATACCAGATGGATGGTGTCTATTTCGGCGAGGGAGAAGCGTTCGCCGCATACGTGGATGCACATCCAACCCTCTCGGTAGCGTACTATCCGTCGATCGATACGTGGAACGGACGCGACAAATTACAGATCAATATCCAGAGTTATTTTTAAAGATGCAGAAAAGCCGCAAATACCTGATTTTTCTGCCCTGTTTTCTATCGGAAACAAAATTGACGCAGAAGAATATTGATGCTATACTATAAGGTGAATTGTCAAACCTTGACGAAACGGAGGAATATTTTATGAAAAAAGTAGAGGATTACGTAAGAAGTATTCCGGATTTCCCGGAACCGGGTATTATTTTCAGAGATATAACGAGTATCCTGCAGGACGCAGACGGACTGCAGCTTGCCATAGATGAGATGCAGCATTTTGTAGAAGAAGTAGACTGTGATGTAATCTGCGGAACCGAGTCCCGCGGCTTCATTTTCGGTATGCCGATTGCTTACAATCTGCACAAACCGTTCGTGCCGATCCGTAAAAAAGGAAAACTTCCTCTGGAGACCGTCGAGGAGAGCTATGACCTGGAGTACGGCAGCGCAACGATCGAGATGCACAAAGACTCCATCAAACCGGGCCAGAAGGTAGTCATCATCGACGACCTGATTGCAACCGGCGGTACCGTGGAGGCTTGTGCAAAAATGATCGAGCGCCTCGGCGGCGAAGTAACCAGAATCGTGTTCCTGATGGAGCTTGCCGGCTTAAAAGGACGCGAAAAACTGGCAAAATATGATGTAAAATCTGTCATCCGTTACGATGGCAAATAACGTATCCAACGAAACGCAGGGGTTAATCATGAGAGCGGAGGATACATATGGAAGAAGAGAAAAGAATCAGTGAAGAAGAATTAAAGAAGGATGTGGCGGCGGCAGAAGCCAGAATCCGCAAGACGGACGATTTTACAAGTCCGGAGGAATTATACGGGGAATTGATCGCTTCTGTGAAAAAATATCATCCATCGGACGATATTTCCCTGATCGAAAAAGCATACCGCGTGGCAGCGGATGCACATAAGGACCAGAAAAGAAAGAGCGGGGAACCGTACATCATCCATCCGCTCTGTGTGGCAATTATCCTGGCAGATCTGGAGCTCGACAAGGAGTCGATCGCGGCAGGCCTTCTGCACGACGTTGTCGAAGATACCGTCATGACAGAAGAAGAGCTGACCGAGGAGTTCGGCCCGGAGGTGTCCCTGATTGTAAGCGGTGTCACGAAGCTGGCACAGCTGAAATATTCTGCGGATAAGGTCGAGGAGCAGGCAGAAAACCTGAGAAAGATGTTCCTTGCGATGGCAAAGGATATCCGCGTTATTCTGGTAAAACTGGCGGACCGTCTGCACAACATGCGGACCGCACAGTACTGGTCGCCGGAGACGCAGAAGAAAAAAGCGCGTGAGACAATGGATATTTATGCCCCGATCGCACAGCGCCTCGGTATTTCCAAGATCAAGGTCGAACTCGATGACCTTTCTCTGAAATATCTGGAGCCGGATGCGTACTATGAACTGGTGCAGAAGGTCAGCATGAAGCGGGAGCAGCGGCAGGAGTTTGTCGATGCGATCGTAAAAGAGGTGACCCGTCATATCCACCAGGCCGGCATTGAGGCAGATGTCAACGGACGAATCAAGCACTTTTTCAGCATCTACAAAAAGATGGTCAACCAGCACAAGACGCTGGATCAGATCTATGACCTCTTTGCGGTCCGTATCATCGTGGAATCCGTCAAAGACTGCTATGCAGCGCTCGGTGTCATCCATGAAATGTACACGCCGATCCCGGGCCGTTTCAAAGATTACATTGCGATGCCGAAGCCAAACCGTTACCAGTCCCTGCATACAACCCTGATCGGACCGAACGGACAGCCGTTTGAGATTCAGATCCGTACTTATGAGATGCACCGGATTGCAGAATACGGTATCGCTGCACACTGGAAATACAAAGAGGCCTCCGACGGCAAGAAACCGGGACCGGAGCAGGAAGAGGAAAAACTGACCTGGCTGCGCCAGATTCTGGAGTGGCAGCAGGACATGGCGGACAACCATGAGTTCATGAACCTCTTAAAGAGCGATCTCGACCTGTTTGCCGACAATGTTTACTGTTTCAGCCCGGCGGGCGATGTCAAAACGCTTCCGGTCGGCTCCTGTGCCATCGACTTTGCTTACTCCGTCCACAGTGCGGTCGGCAACAAGATGGTCGGAGCGAGGGTCAACGGAAAACTCGTGCCGATCGAGACGGAACTTCACAACGGAGACCGCGTCGAGATCATCACCTCGCAGAACTCCAAGGGACCGAGCCGCGACTGGCTGAAAATTGCGAAGAGTTCCCAGGCAAAGAGCCGCATCAACCAGTGGTTCCGCCAGCAGAACAAGACGGACAACATCGTCAAAGGCAAGGAAATGCTCACCAACTATGCAAAGCTGAAGGGCAAAAACCTTGGAATCTATACGAAACCGATGTACGAAGAGGCTGTCATGAGAAAGTACGGCTTCCGCGACTGGGATTCCGTTCTTGCGGCCATCGGCCACGGCGGCTTAAAAGAGGGCCAGGTCCTCAACAAGCTGATTGAGACGTACGAAAAGCAGCATAAAAAAGAGATCACCGACGAGCAGGTGCTCGAGGCGGCATCCGGAGAGAAAGTTCTGCCGGTTGGAAAGAGCAAGGGCGGCATCGTCGTGCGCGGTATCCACGATGTGGCAGTTCGCTTCTCAAAATGCTGCAATCCGATCCCGGGCGATGAGATCGTGGGCTTTGTCACAAGAGGACGCGGCGTGACCATTCACCGCACCGACTGTGTCAATGTCCTGAATCTGCCGGAATCTGAGCGGGCGCGCCTCATTGATGCTGAATGGCAGGCAGAGGACAACGGCGGCTCTCTCTATACCGTGGAGATCAGCGTTTACGCAAACAACCGTACCGGTCTTCTGGTGGATATCTCCAAGATCTTTACCGAGCGGAAGATCGACCTTGCGGCGATGAACGTGAGAACGAGCAAGCAGGGAACGGCTTCCATCGATGTGACGTTCGACGTGCACAACAACGAAGAGCTGAACAGCATCATCGAGAAGGTGCGCCAGGTGGAGAGCGTGATTGATATTCAGAGATCGAGAGGATAAAAAGGAGAAAAGCGTATGATAAAGGTAAATTACCGGGCACTTGGAATGCTCTCGACAAACTGCTACGTTGTGGAAAATCCGGACAGCCAGAAGGTGCTGATCGTGGACCCGGGCGATTCGCCGCTGGAGATTGAACGCCAGATCGACGAGATCGACGGCGACCCGGAGGCCATTCTGCTGACCCATGGCCATTTCGACCATATGCTGGCAGCGGATGCGCTGCGGAAAAAGTACCATATCCCGGTCTATGTCCATGAAAAAGAGCAGCACCTGCTGGGGGATCCAAAGGAAAATCTTTCCGGGCTCTGGAGCAAACCGTACACGATGCAGGCGGACAAAACCGTAAAAGAGGGCGATGTGCTGCATCTCGCAGATTTTGAAATCCACGTTCTTGCGACACCGGGGCACACGGCAGGCGGTGTCTGCTACTATATTCCGTCAGAGAAAACACTTTTTTCCGGTGATACGCTGTTCTGCGAGTCCTACGGAAGATACGACTTCCCGACATCCTCCGGCAGAGAGCTGATCGCGTCGGTCAAGCGCCTGTTAAAAGAGCTTCCCGGGGATGTGACCGTGTATCCGGGCCACAACGATGAAACTACGATTGAACATGAAAAGAGGTACAATCCCCTTGCTTAATATCAGCCTTTGTTTTAACAGAAAAGATTTTGAATACGATGTGTATTCCCTGATCAAGGCATTCTATCCGGGCTGTGAGATTACCTCATGGTACGAAGAGGATGGGGCGCTGGACGGGAAATTTGCATATTATGATACGATCACATACGAGGCGGATCAGATCTGTTTTTCGATTGCAGACGAGAAACATGAGACGCTCGCTTCGCAGTGTGAGGCGGTGGAATATGAAAAAGACCGCCATGAAACGAAAAATGTCCTGAAACGGATGGTATACCGCACGCTTTCCGAAGTGAGCGGCAAAGAACTTCCATGGGGCGATCTCACCGGCATCCGTCCGACGAAAATTCCGATGAAGATGCTTGAAGAGGGTAAAAAAAATGTAGAGATTGCGAAATACATGCGCGAAACTTACTACACCAGCCCGGAAAAGACGGCACTTGCGATCACGATTGCCAACCGGGAAAAGGACATTTTAAAGACGATCGACTACGAACACGGTTACAGCCTGTACATCGGCATCCCGTTCTGTCCGAGCATCTGCCTGTACTGTTCCTTCGGCTCCCATGTGTTAAGCCGTTGGGAGCATATGGTAGATCCGTATCTCGATGCACTGATCAAAGAACTGATCTTTATCAGTGAGAACATGAAGGATTACACCCTTGATACGATCTACATCGGAGGCGGTACGCCGACCACGCTGAATGCGGCACAGATGGAGCGCCTGCTCACGAAAGTGACAGAGCTCTTCCCGATGGAGCAGGTGCAGGAGTTCACCGTGGAGGCAGGACGGCCGGATACGATCAATGAGGAGGTCTTAAAAGCCATCCGCAAATTCCCGGTCACCCGTATTTCGATCAATCCACAGACCATGAACCAGGAAACGCTGGATCTGATCGGACGCCACCATACCGTGGAGGAGATCGAGGAGAAGTTCCGTATGGCGCGTTCCCTTGGATTTGACAACATCAACATGGATCTGATCGTCGGTCTGCCGGGCGAGGACAAGGAAAAAGTGGCGCATACGTTGGAAAAAGTGGAAGCGCTGAATCCGGATTCCCTGACCGTCCATTCCCTTGCGTTAAAGCGTGCAACGAGACTCAACCTGTTCAAAGACAAATATCAGGAGATCTCGTTTGAAAACTCTGCCGAGATCATGAAAATGACGATGGACAGCGCACACCGCATGGAGATGGGACCGTATTACATGTACCGCCAGAAAAATATGGCGGGTAACTTTGAGAATGTCGGCTACTCCCGCGAAGGAAAAGCAGGCATCTACAACATCCTCATTATGGAGGAAAAACAGTCCATTCTGGCCGCGGGAGCCGGAGCGTCCACGAAATTCGTGTTTGAACACGGAGAGCGCATTGAGCGGGTGGAGAACGTGAAGGATCTGAAAAACTACGTGGAGCGTATCGATGAAATGATCGAGAGAAAGCGTATCGGAATGGAGAAGTATCTGCCAAAATGAAAGAAAATTCCAGTCAGCAGCTTCACATGCTGCGCTATACCCTGACCGAGCAGCTCATCCATGGCATGGAAGTGAGCAATTTAGCTTACGATCTTGCGCGGGAACTGGGGTATGAGAAAAAAATCTGCTATGAGCTTGCAAAAGCGGGCGTTCTCCACGATATCGGAAAGATTGTACTGGAGAATTACGTAGAAGAACAGGATACGCTCGTCGTTGAGGAGATGCGCTTTGTGCGGACCCATTCCACACTGGGCTATGAACTCCTGCAGGGACGCGGCTACTCCGATTTTGTGCTGGAGAGTATTCTGTATCACCATGAAAATTATGACGGAACCGGGTATCCGGCCAATCTGGCGGGAGAAAAGATTCCGTTTGGGGCGCGTATCTTACGCATCTGTGATGTGTACTGCGCGCTGACCTCCGACCGCCCGTACCGGAGTGCGTTTACGCGGGAACAGGCGATGGAGCTTATGACAGAAGAAGTCAAAAATTTCGATCTGAAAATGTTCCTGGCATTTCAGAGAGTGATCCACAGCGGCAGCCGGAAAGCGATCGAGCTTTCTGATGTCGATGAATTGATCCGGGAAATCATAAAGGAGAAAACAGAAAATGGCATTAAAAAAGAAACCGGTTACCGGAATGAAAGATATTTTACCGAAAGAAATGGCAATCCGTGACTACGTGATCCGTCTGATCAAGGAAACTTACGGAACCTTCGGCTTTACCTCCATGGAGACCCCATGCGTGGAGCATATCGAAAACCTGAACAGCAAACAGGGCGGCGAGAATGAGAAACTGATTTTCAAGATCTTAAAAAGAGGAGAGAAGCTGAAACTCGAGACCGCTGAGAAAGAAAACGATCTCGTAGACAGCGGCCTGCGTTATGACCTGACCGTTCCGCTCTGCCGTTACTATTCCAACAACGCAAACGAGCTTCCGTCCCCGTTCAAAGCACTTCAGATGGGAAATGTATGGCGTGCAGACCGTCCGCAGAGAGGAAGATACCGCCAGTTCATGCAGTGCGATATCGATATCCTCGGCGAGCCGACCAACCTCGCAGAGATTGAGCTGATCCTTGCTACCACCACACTGCTTGGAAAACTGGACTTCAAGAACTTTACGATCCGTATCAATGACCGCCGCATCTTAAAAGCAATGGCAGCCTACAGCGGATTCCCGGAGGAGTCCTATGACACCGTATTTATTATCCTCGATAAGATGGATAAAATCGGTTTTGAGGGCGTTGCCAAAGAGCTCGAGGAAGCCGGCTTTGCAAAAGAGTCCGTAGAGAAATACCTGAAAATGTTCGAGGAGATCACCCCGGATACCGCAGGCGTAGAGTACTGCCGTGAGAAACTCGAGGGATTCCTTGACAAAGAGTACGCAGACGGCCTGAAGACCATCATCGACAGTGTCAATGCCGTGAAGACCGCAGAATTCAAGATCGCTTTCGATCCGACTCTGGTGCGCGGAATGTCCTACTACACCGGACCGATCTTCGAGATCGCTATGGATGAGTACGGCGGATCTGTCGGAGGCGGCGGACGCTACGATGAAATGATCGGAAAATTCACCGGAAACCAGACCTGCGCATGCGGATTCTCCATCGGATTTGAGCGTATCGTTATGCTTCTGCTTGAGAGAGATTACCAGATCCCGGGCGCGCAGAAGAAAAAAGCGTACCTGATCGAGAAAAACATGCCGGCAGAGGGAATGCAGAAGATCATTCAGCAGGCGACAAAAGAGAGAAGTGAAGGCACGGCCATCAACATCGCCGTGATGAAAAAGAACAAGAAATTCCAGAAAGAGCAGCTTGCCAGCGAGGGCTACACTGAGATCGAAGAATTTTTTGTTGACAAAATGTAAGGAATATCCAATAATAGTAATCGCATGAAAAAACGATGTGCTGCGGATGCAGATTCTTTGTGTCCGCAGTTCCAAATAGGAGGAACAAGAAAATGGCTGAATCCATGAAAGGCCTGAAGAGAACCTGCCGCTGTGCGGAAGTCACAAAAGCAGATATCGGAAAAAAAGTAACCCTGATGGGCTGGGTACAGAAGAGTCGTAATAAAGGCGGAATTATTTTCGTCGATCTGCGTGACAGAAGCGGTATTATGCAGATTATCTTTGAGAACGGCCCGATCAGTGAGGAAGGTTTTGAGAAAGCAGCAAAACTGCGCAGCGAGTTCGTCATCGCCGTAGAAGGTGAAGTTATGGCCCGCTCCGGTGCTGTCAATGAAAATCTGGCAACAGGAGAGCTCGAAGTAAAGGCTGAGTCCTTACGTATTCTTTCCGAGGCAGAAACCCCGCCGTTCCCGATCGAGGAGGATTCCAAGACGAGAGAAGAGCTCCGTCTGAAATACCGTTACCTGGATCTGCGCCGCCCGGACATCCAGAGAAACCTGATCATGAGAAGCAAAGTAGCAATGCTCACCCGTGAGTTCATGTCAAGAGAAGGCTTTCTTGAGATCGAAACCCCGATGCTGACGAAATCCACACCGGAAGGAGCCAGAGATTACCTGGTACCGAGCCGTGTTCATCCAGGCAGCTTCTACGCACTGCCGCAGTCTCCGCAGCTGTTCAAACAGCTTCTGATGTGCTCCGGCTATGACCGTTATATCCAGATCGTAAAATGTTTCCGTGACGAGGACCTGCGTGCCGACCGTCAGCCGGAGTTCACCCAGATCGATATGGAGCTTGCTTTCGTTGATGTAGATGATGTTATCGATGTCAATGAGAGACTGCTGGCACACCTGTTCAAAGAGGTGCTCGGCGTTGAGGTACAGCTCCCGATTCAGAGAATGACCTGGAAAGAGGCTATGAACCGTTTCGGTTCCGACAAACCGGACCTGCGTTTCGGTATGGAGCTGGTTGATGTTTCCGAGACCGTAAAAGATACCGAGTTCGTTGTATTTAAGGGCGCACTTGAAAACGGCGGTTCTGTCCGCGGTATTAACGCAAAGGGACAGGGCGCAATGCCGAGAAAGAAAATCGACAAGCTCGTTGAGTTTGCGAAAGGTTACGGTGCAAAAGGTCTTGCATACATTGCAATCCATGAGGATGGAAGCTGGAAATCTTCCTTCTCCAAATTTATGACAGAGGAGCAGATGGAAGCCCTCATCAAAGCCATGGACGGACAGGCTGGAGACCTTCTTCTCTTCGCAGCAGACCGCAACAAGATTGTTTGGAACGTTCTTGGCGCACTTCGTCTGGAACTGGCAGAGCAGATGGGACTTCTCGACAAGAACGAATACCGTTTCGTATGGATTACCGAGTTCCCGCTTCTGGAGTGGTCCGATGAGGAGAACCGTTTTACCGCAATGCATCACCCGTTCACCATGCCGATGGATGAGGATCTGCCGCTTCTGGATACCGACCCGGGCGCAGTTCGTGCAAAAGCCTACGATATCGTTCTGAACGGTACTGAAATTGGCGGAGGAAGCGTTCGTATTCACCAGAACGATGTGCAGGAGAAGATGTTTGAGATGCTTGGTTTCACAAAGGAACAGGCACATGAGCGATTTGGTTTCCTTCTGGATGCTTTCAAATACGGAGTTCCGCCTCACGCCGGACTGGCTTACGGACTGGACCGTCTCGTTATGCTGATGGCGAAAGAGGACAGCATCCGCGACGTCATCGCATTCCCGAAGGTAAAAGATGCTTCCTGTCTGATGACCGAGGCTCCGTCACCGGTTGACGCAGCACAGCTGGAAGAGCTTGGTCTTGAGGTTGAGCCGCAGGCTGAGGAAGAGACAACAGAAGAGTAAAGAAAATTTTGTAATTTACAGGACAGACAATTTTGCAGAAGTGCAGCGTTGTCTGTCCTTTTTTAGGTTTCACTCGATAGGTGTAAAGAAAAACTTAAGAAATTCTTCCACGTCTTCTCCGTTGTTTTGCTGGAAAAAAGTGCTACAATATGGTTTGTAAGAAAGATACGGAAACATCCACAGCAAGTGGAACACATAGAGAAAAAGACAAGGAGGGATCACGATGTTAGTTACATTAGTCATGCTGGCAACCTGTTTTGGGCTGCTCTGCGGAATTGGAATTTTATTTGGGATCGTCGGACTGCTGCTGAAATTTGGAGGAAAAGTCCTCGGCGCATGCGCCACTATTCTTCTCCCGATCGGCGTGATCTGGCTTGGATTTAAAATCGTGTTCGCCGTCGTTCCGCTTCTGTTCAAACTGGTCTGTGCAGCGCTGATCTGTTATCTCGTATACCGCATTCTGCGGGAGATGAAACTTGTAGCATAAAAAATAAAATCTAACAGATTCGAAAGAAAACCTGCTTTCCGTCATAAACACGGAGGCAGGTTTTTAATGACAAAAACAAAAATCTATTTTCAGAAAAAACCAGTATTTGCTAAAAAAAGAGTAAGGAAAAAGTAAGAAAACAAAAAACAAAATGTGATACGATAGAACTAACTTGGGAAAGCAGAAAATTAATTTGTAAAATAGAAAAGTGGGAGGAAGCATATGAAGAAAAAAGTAATCGCGATTGTGTGTGCAGTCGCAGTGCTGGCGGCAGCCGGAGGGGGAGTGACATGGCATTTCCTTGGAAACAGTACAAAAGAGGACGATAACGTCGTCTATGTCAATACTGTAAAAGCCCTGACCAATCTGGGAACTGGAAATGGAATGGAAAACCGCTATGCCGGTGTTGTGGAGTCGGAAAATACCTGGAAGGTAGAGAAAAACAGCGAGAAAACGGTAAAGGAAGTTTATGTGGAAGTCGGTCAGGAGGTTCAGGTCGGAACTCCGCTGTTCTCCTACGATACCGAGAAATTCCAGAGTGACCTCGAGCAGGCGCAGCTGGATCTGGAACGCATAAACAATGAACTTTCAAGTATGAATACCAATATCGACCAGCTTTACAAAGACAAAAAGCAGGCATCAAAAGACCAGCAGGCAAGCATCACACTGGAAATTCAGGAAGCGGAGCTGGATTTAAAGAAAAAAGAATATGAAGGAAAATCAAAACAGGCGGAGATTGATAAATTAAACAATAACATCACCAATGCGACCGTGATCAGCGAAATCGCCGGTGTCGTAAAATCAATCAACAACGATGACAGCAGCGCCGGCGCTTACTCCGGTGACAACTCCGACAATTCCTTCCTGACCGTTCTTGCAACGGGAGATTTCCGTGTAAAAGGCCAGATCAATGAACAGAATATGAGCGACGGTTCGATTACCGAAGGAAGCCAGGTGATCGTGCATTCTCGTGTAGATGAGAATCAGACCTGGACCGGAACCGTGACAAAGATTGATCGGGAAAATGCACGGACAGGAAGCAATAACGTTTACAGCAGTTCAGGAGACGGTATGACGCAGTCAAGCAACTATCCGTTTTATGTGCAGCTCGACGGAACGAACGGCCTGATGCTCGGTCAGCATGTTTACGTAGAGCCGGATATCGGCCAGCAGGAAGTCAAAACTGGAATCTGGCTGTCTGACTCCTTTATCAACGATGTCGACAGCAATCCTTACGTCTGGGCCGATAATGGAAAAGGCAAACTGGAAAAACGAAGCGTAACGCTTGGAACGTACGATGAAAACATGATGGAATATCAGATCACCGACGGCCTTGCAGAAGATGATGCAATCACCTTCCCGGAGGACGGTCTGGAAGAAGGGATGAAGACCGTAGTCAGCACCGACGGATCACTGGGACAGAGCAATCCGGTCGGCGGCGAGGATGACGGTATGCTTGACAACGACGATGGAATGGTCGACGACGGTATGACACAGGATGAAAACGGCATGGTTGACAATACCATGGACGGCGCAGAGTACAGCGGTGAGGGAGATACAACGAACGTGATCGGCGGCGCCGACAATGGTGAGGCAGAACCGGCAGACACACAGGAAGCCGGATCAGCAGACGACGGGGAGGTGCAGCCGTGATTCTGGAATTAGAGAATATCTGTAAAGAATATATGCAGGGCAAAATCCCGGTTCCGGTTCTGAAAAACATCGACTTCTCCATGGAAGAAGGCGAGTACGTTGCGATCATGGGTCCTTCCGGTTCCGGAAAAACAACACTGATGAATATTGTCGGCTGCCTCGACCAGGCGACGAGCGGACGGTTGATCCTCGACGGACAGGACATCAGCAAATGCAGTGACAATCAGATGTCGGACATCCGCCTGCAGAAAATCGGCTTTGTCTTCCAGAACTTCCAACTCCTTGGAAGACAGAGCGCAATGGAAAATGTATGCCTGCCGTTGACGTACGCGGGCGTGCCAAAAAAAGAGAGAAGAGAGCGGGCAGCGATTGCCCTCGAGCGGGTGGGGCTCGGCGACCGTATGAGTTTTAAACCGACCCAGCTCTCCGGCGGACAGAAACAGCGTGTGGCGATTGCAAGAGCGATCGTCAACCATCCGAAAATTCTGCTGGCTGATGAGCCGACCGGAGCGCTCGACTCCCATTCCGGCGAGCAGGTCATGGAGCTGTTCCAGAGCCTGAACGACGAGGGCGTCAGCATCTTGATGATTACGCATGACGCGGAGATCGCATCGATGGCACAGCGCACCGTGGAGATCCGCGACGGAATGATGAAATCGAAGGAGGTGGCCGAAACATGAAAAAAGGAAAAGCCGCAAAGAAAGCCGCGATTGCAGTTGTGACCGCAGTTGCCGTGGGTGGTGTCAGTGTCGGCGGTTATTACGGCATCCGCCAGGCGCAGAAGACGACCGTAAAAGTGTATCCGGTCAGTGACTTTACGAGTGGTTACTGGGAAGACAGCATGAATATGGAAGGCCAGATCACCTCGACGGCTTCCCAGAACATCTATCTTTCCGACAGCCAGACCATTTCCCAGGTTCTCGTCAAAGAGGGCGATGTGGTAAATGCCGGAGACACGCTGATGACATACGATACCAGCATGATCGAGCTGGATCTGGAAACGCAGCAGTTACAGCTTGCACAGACAAAGCTGAAAATCCAGCAGAGTGAAAAAGAACTGGAAAAGCTGAAAAAGACAAAACCGGTAGCGGATACGCCGCTGGATCCGGTGGAGCCGGATTTCCCGGATTTTCCAGATGAACCCATCGATCCGGATTTCCCGGACGAACCGATTCCGACCCCAGAACCGGAGCCGACGTACGAGGATGCTGTTCTGTACAGCAGTACGAATAAGCTTGTATTTGGTTCCAAACCATACAAAGGAGAAGGAACGCAGGAAGACCCATACACCTATCTCTGCGCACCGGGAACCGTCCTGACAGGCGGATTCCTGAATCAGATGGCAGGATACGAGGATGAAAAGGGAACGAAAAAAGAAGAGGACAGCGAAGGATACTGGTTTCGCCTGGAGATTCATGAGGAAAACAAAGCCGCAGAGGCGCTGGAAACCGTGTGGGAGCAGGATGGAACGAAGATTGCGAAAGCATACGAGACTTCGTATGAAGCAGTCCTGAGTCTGAAAGAATCCGAATCGGCGGATGCACCGGAAATAAAAATTACCACGCCGCTTGCCAACACAGAGGTGGCAGAGGGCGGCGAGCTGAAGCTGAAAATCGGAATCAATGAGAAGAAAGATACCGAAGAGAAGCCGGATGAGAAAGCCGACGATAAAACGGATGATAGAACCGAGAGTCCGTCCGAGGACGATGTGACACAGCCGGGTGAAGCCGGAAATGGAAGCGGTGAGGCAGACGATTCCACGGAAAACACAGAAACGGATGTCACTTACACATACGTCTGGAAACACAACGGAAAGACAATCGACGGAGATTTTAAGGATACTTACACAAAAGAAAACATCACAAAAGAGGATGCCGGAATCTATATAGTAGAAGTGACAGCGAAAAATGACAAGGGTACTTCCATGGCAGTCAGCACTGCAAATGTGGCGGTAAAAGAAGGAACGATTACCCCGACACCAAGTGTAACTCCGACCCCGAGCGTTACGCCGGGACCGAGTGTAACTCCAGAGCCGACCGTCAGCCCGGAACCAAGTACAACACCGATTCCGACCACAGAGCCGGTTCCAACAGAAACTCCGGTGCCGAGCGAGACCCCAGTTCCGACGGAAACGCCGACGCCGACCGAAGCCCCGGCAGAACCGGAAGCGGAACCGCAGAGCGAAGATGCACCGGAAGCAGTGCAGACGACAGCAAAAACCGTATTCTACGGTGAAAAAGCATCGGTACAGTCCCTCTTTACATCATCCACAGGAAGCAGCGCAAATAACAATACTTCTTCCGGTGATGATACCCAGATGACTTACACAAAAGATGAGTTGAAAAAAGCCATCAGCGAAAAAGAAAGCCAGATCCGTAATCTGAAGCTGGATCAGAAGGAAGAGGAACTCAAAGTCAAAAATACGCAGAAATCCCTGGATTCCCAGACCGTAAAAGCGACGATCAGCGGTGTGGTAAAGAAGGTTGGAAATGCAGAAAACCCGTCCAACGACGGAAGCGCCTTTATCCAGGTCAGTGGAAACGAAGGTCTGTACGTGCGCGGCTACTTAAGCGAGACGTATCTCGATCAGGTAAAAGTCGGCGATGAACTCAACGTGACTTCTTGGTCTTCGGGTGCTTTTGCAGCGGCAACCGTAACCGAGATTTCTCCGTACCCGACAACAAGCTACAGGTCGTACAGCGAGACACCAGCCTCCTTCTATCCGTTCACAGCCGTTATCCCGGAAGGCGGAGAAGGTTTTGAAAACGGTGACTGGATCGAGATTGCAACCACTGTCGGAAACGATGTAGAAAACGGCAACGGCCTGTACGTCAGCAAAGAATTCATCCGCGAGGAAAACGGACAGAAATTCGTTTATATCCGGGATGAAAATGATAAATTAAAGAAACAGAATGTGGTAACCGGAAAACTTCTGTGGGGCAGTTATTACGAAGTGAAGAGCGGTCTTTCCGAAGAGGATTACATTGCATTTCCGTACGGCAAAACCGTGGTGGAAGGCGCAGACACGAAGGAATCCAGTTCATCGGATTATTACAACAGTTAAGGAGGCGCATTATGTTAGAAAATGTAAGACTTTCCTTTCAGGGAATCTGGTCACACAAAATGCGTTCCTTCCTGACGATGCTGGGTATTATCATCGGAATTGCGTCGATCATCTCCATTGTCTCCACGATCAAGGGAACGAATGAGCAGATCAAACAGAACCTGATCGGAGCCGGAAACAACAACGTGACCGTCAGATTAAAGCAGGGCGACGGCGATTACTGGATGGACAACGGACTGCCAAGCGGCGTGTCGAAACTGTCCGATGATCAGAAAAAGCGGATCCGCGAGCAGGATCAGGTGGAAAATGCATCGTTTTACACCGAAAGAACGTATGTGAGTGGCATCGCAAAAGGAAACACAACACTGGACAGTGCGAAGGCGCTTGGCGTGGATGAAAATTATCTGTCGACGTGCGGATATCAGATTTATCAGGGACGCGGCTTTGTGGAGAGCGATTTCTCGAAGATCCACAAAGTTGTCCTCCTCGACGATACCGCAGTGCTGACACTCTTCCCGGATGAGTCGCCGGTCGGCAAAACGATCGAGATCATGGGAGAGCCGTTCACGGTGATCGGCGTGATCAAAAAAGCCGATTCGTTCCAGCCGGTCATCAATTCCAGAGATGACTACTATACGTACAATCAGGAATCCTATCCGCTGGTGCTGATGCCGGATGTCTGCTGGCCGATCGTATTCCAGTATGATGAACCGGAAAATGCCGTTGTGATGGCAAAAACGACCGAGGATATGAGCACGGTGGGAAAGACAACAGCGGATATCATGAACGAATCCGTGACCAATACAACGGATTCTCTTTCCTATCAGGCAGAGGATCTGCTGGAGAAAGCAAAGAGTCTGCAGGAGTTAGGCCAGAGCACGAACCAGCAGCTGATCTGGATCGCGAGCATTTCGCTTCTGGTCGGCGGTATCGGTGTTATGAATATTATGCTGGTATCTGTAACGGAACGTACAAGCGAGATCGGTCTGAAAAAGGCGATCGGAGCAAGAAAACGCAGAATTCTGTTCCAGTTCCTGACCGAGGCGGCGGTGCTCACCAGCATCGGCGGACTGCTCGGCGTGCTGGGCGGCATTATCATGGCACAGGTGATTTCGAGGGTATCGCAGACGCCTGTGGCAATCAGCATTCCGGCGATCATCTTCTCCGTGGTCTTCTCCATGGTGATCGGTATCGTATTCGGACTGCTGCCGTCGGTAAAAGCAGCGAACCTGAATCCGATCGATGCGCTGCGAAGAGAATAGAACAAAAAAGAGTTGAAAAATCCGTGCGGGTACAGCGTAGGTGCTGGATCTGTGCGGATTTTTTGTGCGGCGTGTGCGGATGAAACTTAAGATCTTTACTTTTTGCGGAAAGTCGGTTATACTGGAAAATAAGCGCAATTTGCGGCGCAGCAAAGAGGCATTCGAGTTTCGGATTCGGTATGTTTATGAAAATATAAGAAAGATTCAAAGACATTTCACATTCGTTTATGGTATAATCAAACAAGAGTATGACCAACGAAAAGGAGTATACGCGAATGAATATTTTGTTTTTTATCACACCGAAAAGTGAAACGGCTTATCTGTATGACGACTGCTCACTTCGGCAGGCCATCGAGAAGATCGAATATCATAAATACACGGCGGTTCCGGTACTGAACAAAAAGGGCTGCTACGTGGGAACACTGACGGAAGGAGATCTGCTCCGCATCATAAAAGAACGGTATCTTCTGAATTACCATGAAGCAGAGGATATCCCGCTCTGGCAGGTTCCGAAACGGTGGAATTATGAGTCCGTCAACATCAACAGCAACATTGAGGACCTGATCGAGATGTCCATGCGGCAGAATTTCGTTCCAGTTGTGGATGACGAGGGAATCTTCATCGGCATCATCCGAAGAAGAGATATCATCCAGTACTGTTATCAGAAAAGCGGCATCAAAGAAGAGGAAGAAGCCCGGCGCAGCGCGCGGAAACAAAACGCAGAACAGATGATTCTGCAGTAAAGAAGAAAATGAGGGAAACATTATGAAAAAACTGATCGATCTTATCCAGGAAGAGCTGGTAAAAGCCTTTACCGCTGCGGAGATGGACCCGTCCTATGCAAGGGTTTCCGTTTCCAACCGCCCGGATCTGTGCGAATACCAGTGCAACGGCGCAATGGCAGCTGCAAAAGCATACCACAAAGCACCGATCCAGCTGGCTGAAGCAGTTGTAGAAAAAGTGACCGATCACAGCGTGATCGGTGAAATTGAAGCCGTAAAACCGGGATTCATCAACCTGAAAATCAACCCGGAATTTCTGGCAGATTATCTTTCCAAAATGCAGAACGATGAAGATCTTTCTGTAGAGAAAGCAAAAAATCCGAAAACCATCATCGTAGATTACGGCGGAGCAAACGTGGCAAAACCGCTTCACGTCGGCCATCTCCGTTCCGCGATCATCGGCGAGAGCATCAAGCGTATGGGACGCTTCATGGGCCACAACATGATCGGTGACGTTCATCTTGGAGACTGGGGTCTGCAGATGGGACTGATCATCACCGAGCTGCAGGAGCGCCATCCGGAGCTTGTTTATTTTGATGAGTCCTTTACGGGAGAGTACCCGGAGGAAGCACCGTTTACGATCAGCGAGCTCGAGGAGATTTATCCTTGCGCAAGCGGCAAATCAAAAGAGGACGAGGACTATAAGAAACGTGCACTCGAGGCAACGAGAGAGCTGCAGCAGGGCAGAAGAGGATATCGTGCGATCTGGAAACACATTATGAACGTTTCTGTTGCCGATCTGAAAAAGAACTATGGAAACCTCGACGTTCATTTCGATCTGTGGATGGGTGAGTCCGATGCACAGGAGTACATTCCGGACATGGTAGATTACCTGAAAGACAATGGTTATGCACATTATGACCAGGGCGCACTCGTTGTTGATGTCAAAGAAGAGACAGACACAAAAGAGATCCCGCCGTGCATGATCTTAAAATCCGATGGAGCAGCTCTGTATGATACGACAGACCTGGCAACCATCATCCAGCGTATGAAACTGTACAAGCCGGACGAGATCTGCTATCTGGCAGACAAACGTCAGGAGCTTCACTTCGTACAGTGTTTCCGCTGTGCAAGAAAAGCAAAACTGGTGAATGATGATACCGTTCTTTCCTTTATCGGCTTTGGTACCATGAACGGAAAAGACGGAAAACCGTTCAAGACCCGTGAGGGCGGCGTTATGCGTCTGGAGCGTCTGATCGGCGAGATCAACGATGAGATGTATCAGAAAATCGTGGAGAACCGCAGCGTAAAAGATACGGATGCAAGAGGAACGGCACAGATTGTCGGACTGTCTGCTATTAAATACGGTGACCTGTCCAACCAGGCATCGAAAGATTATGTATTCGATGTTGAGAGATTTACTTCCTTCGAGGGAAACACCGGTCCGTACATCCTGTACACGATCGTTCGTACAAAATCCATCCTCGGAAAATATAAAGAAGAGGGAAATGAACTGAAGAAAGGCGCACTTCTGGCACCGAAGAGCGACAGCGAGAAAGCTCTGATGCTTTCCGTATCCCGTTTCAACGGCGTTGTGGAGAACGCATTCGAGGAGAAAGCACCGCATAAGATCTGTGCTTATATCTACGAGCTTGCAAACGAGTTCAACCACTTCTACCACGAGACCAAGATCTTAAGTGAGCAGGATGAGGCAAGAAAAGCATCTTACCTGGCACTGCTGGATCTTGTCCGCGAGGTACTTGAGACCTGCATCGACCTGCTGGGATTCTCGGCACCGGAACGGATGTAAGATTCGTCAAGAGGGAAAAAATAGATAAAAAACAGGCGATTTTTTTGGCAGCCGTCGGCTTCTGTAGTTCTTGCAGAAACGGCGGCTGTTGTGTTATACTTACATCACGATTTTTCATCCGCTTGGACATTTGTCCTGAAAAATCGATTCTATATTACTCTATCGAAGAGCCATTCGGCTCAATTTATATCCATGTACAAAAACAGAATATCGGACTGACAAACACTTTGACGTAAAAAGAGGAGGCGGGATCATTGGAAAAGTAGAACTTCCGGGAGGGAAGTATCGCCTGCTGTCAGTGCTCGGAAGAGGGGCAACGTCTGTCGTTTATCTTGCAGAGAAAACTGGATCCGGAAAGCGGTATGCAGTCAAGGTAAGTATATGTGACAGGAAAAAACTGCGCCGGGAAGCGTTTCTTTTACAGAAGTTTTCATATCCCGGGATTCCCTGTGCGGTGGAACTTCTGGAAAGTGGGACAAAAAGCTTTCTGGTGATAGAAGCTGTAAACGGAAAATCTATCGGACAGCGTATGCGTAAGGGAGAACGGTTTTCCAGCCGGGAAATTCTGAAAACGGGAATTGCCCTGAGCGGGATTCTCTGTTATCTCCATGCACAGAACCCGCCGGTTTTCTACCGGGATCTGAAGCCGGACAACGTGATGATAACAGAGCGTGGTGAAATATACCTTGTGGATTTCGGTGCAGCCGGAACAGAAGAAACGGGTGTGGAAGTCCGTTATGGAACCCGCGGTTATGCAGCGCCGGAGCAGTATGACGGGAAGTGTGACGCCCGTTCCGATCTTTATGCACTCGGCGCACTGCTTGCGGCAATGGCGAAGCATGCGAAAAAGCGGCAGAAAAGAGGACTCTGGCGGGTGATGGAAAAGTGTATGCAGAAAAAGCCGGAGGAGCGGTATGCGTCTGCCGGAGAAGTCAAAAAGGCACTGCGGCGGCTGGAAAGAAAGCAAAAAGGCAGGAAGACTCTGCGGATCTTTGCAGTTTTTGCTTTTCTGACAGGAGGAGCGGCTGCAGTTGCCAGCAGGATGCCATGGGGGCAGTTTCCGGCGGCAGACGAATGGGAGGAGCAGGGAGATCTCTGGTTCTGCGGAAATCCGGTGGAAGAAGGCAGTCTGCCGAACTACCAGAAAGCGCGGGAAGCGTTCTTAAAGGCAGACCATCTCAGTCAGGCGGGGCGTGTGGAGCAGGAACTTGTGGAATACTGTCTGGCGGATGATGCGGCAAGGGAAAAAATGCAGATGGAGCCATTGCTGGCTGAATTTTATGATGACACGCAGCAGGAGCCGGAAAAAGAAAAACGCTGCCGCAGATATCTTGCTGTTGCAGGAATGTATTTCAGTTTTTCCGAAGAACTGGCGCGTGAAAATGACACAGACGCCATGCGGAAAGGAATCGAAGTGCTGGAAAAGGCCGCAGGCGAGAATATGGAGGGGCAGTGGGAGGCGGTTATCTGGCAGAGACTGGCGGATGCGTGCTATCTTGGCGGAAAATCCGGGGATGGGGAAAGAGAACAGGACTGGTGCCAGGAGAGCTTTCTCTATTACGAACGGCTTCTGTGCAGCAGACAGGATGGAAACCGGCGGAAAAATCTGCTCAGGGCCGCAGAGCTGGCACTTCAGTTCGACATGCAGGAAAAAGCAGAACAGTACCTCAACGAGGCAGCAGAAATTCTGGGAATGGAGGAGGACATTTTTTATCAGCAGATCAGAAAAAGATGGGAGGAAGCAGGATGAGAAAAAAGACCATATGCGCAATGATGACAGGATTCCTGGCCGTCCAGGGAATCGAAGTCCACGCGGAGACACAGCAGACGACAGGCGAGGCCGCAAGTGCGGTGGAAAGCGTGGAATTAGAAGCTGAAATCATCGGGAACAGTGATGTGACAGATGCAGACGGGAAAGCCGGACCGGAGGAACTGCTGCCGGACGAAAAGTCAGAAGAAGAACCGCCTATAGAAGAGAAACCAGAGCAGGAACCAGAGCCGCCGGAAGAGAAAACAGATCCGGCAGAGACCGGAAAGAAAGAGACAGAAGAAGAAAAAATGCTTCCCCCGACGGTAATTCCGGATCCGGAGAAAGAACCAGCGGAAAGGTGGGAAGAAACAGATACAAAAGAATCAGAGACAGAAGAGTCAGATTCGGAGAGAACGGATTTTGGAGAAATGGACACAGAAAAACCAGATTATGAAGATGCAGGTTCAGAAAAATCCGGAACGGAAAATTTGATGCCAGAAGATCCGGAACCGGAAAAGCCTGATATGGAAGAAACGAAGCAGGAATCTCCGTCAACCGAAAAAGAGTCAGAAAATCAAACCTCGGAAACAAAAGCACCAGAAAAAGAGGAGCCTACCGTAATGCCAGATGCCGGAAAGTCAAACACAGAAAAGCAGGAACAAACGGAGCCCGGGCAATCGTCTCCGGAGAAAGAAGAACTCAAAACAGACGAACAGCTGCCCGTTGCTGCAGCCACGCCCGAGGAGGTGACCCAAGATCCAGATGATATTCCGCTACAAACAGAAGAAAGCAGTCCTCCGTCTGCCGAAACTCCATCTGAGAGTGCCGGGGAGGAGCCATCTCAAATACCGCCGCAGATCATCGCCGATTTCATATTATCACAGATAGCAGACGAAGATTTCGAAGCGCCGAACCCCCTGATTATCCGCCCGGCCGACACCAGCGTCGAAATAGATCCCGGTTATAACCCGGAAATTCTGCTCGAGGGAGCCGCCGACACGGCTGAAATTCTTTCCTGCATGGTAAATGGCTCCGAAGCCGAATACGAATGGAAAGAAAACAAAATCTGTCTGAAAGCCGAGAGCCTTTCCGAAGGCTACAACCGCATCACTGTAAAAGTGCGTGGCGCAGACGGCATTGTCCGAACCATGAAACCGTGGGAAGTCAACGTGAAACCAAAAACTTCCACACTTGTCAGCCAGAGAACCAGCCAGAAACCAAAAGGAACCCGCCTCTGGCAGTCCTTAAGGCGCCTCTGGAACCTGATTCGTACCATTGCCGAAATTCAGAATCAGACCACCCGCTATCTGCGTGCACTCTGCAGAAAATAGCCTGATCCGGTTTTGTTTGTATTTCTAATTTCGATATGCTAGAATAAAAGACATGTCATACGATAAAAAAGTAAAAGAGGAAATAAGAGTATGTCAGATATGATATTATTTGATCTGGACGGAACCCTGACCGATTCCGGTCCTGGAATTACAAGATGCGTACAGTATGCGCTGGCATCCTTTGGCATCGAAGAGCCGGATCTGGAAAAACTGAACTGTTACGTGGGGCCGCCGCTTCTGGAATCTTTCATGAATTTTGCAGGCCTTGGCTGCGAAGAAGCACAGCAGGCCATCACAAAATACCGGGAGCGGTACGAGGCAGAGGGCATTTTTGAAAATGAAGTATACGAGGGAATCCCGGAGGTTCTGGCGTATCTGAAAGAGAAGGGAAAAATTCTGGCGGTAGCATCGTCCAAACCGGAAAAATACGTGGAGCAGATCCTGGAGCATTTCGAAATCAGAAAGTATTTTACCGTAGTAACCGGTTCAGAAATGAACGAAACCAGAACCGACAAAGGAGAAGTCATCGCAGAGACGCTGCGCCGACTCGGAGCAGAAGACAGCCGTTCCGACGTGGTGATGGTTGGTGACAGAAGCTATGACGTAATCGGGGCAAGAGAAAACGGACTGCTCTGTGTCGGCGTATCGTATGGGTACGGCGGAAGAGAAGAACTCGAGGCAGCAGGTGCCGCAAAGGTATGTGATACACCGGAAGAACTGAAACTGCTGGCGGAGGATCCGAAAGAAGAGAAGAAAAGACGCGACCGCATCAAAAAAATGAAGCCGGAGCGTATCCCGTGGCTGACAAGAGGAGAAAGTGGAACAGGAATCTTTGCGCCGAAAGAGAAAAAAGCAGAGAATATAAAAGAAAAAAGGACAGCGAAAACAGAGCCAAAAACGGAGGAAATCGTAATTCCTATCCAGCGGAAGCTATGGCGTCTTTTAAAACCGCTTCTGACGTACGAACTGTTTCTGATCGGAGCAACCGTACTTCTGGCGCTGATCCTGATGACGTTTACGACCGGCGGTTATCTGGAAGAGCGTATGCACGCGACATCCGTTCTTGCATCAGCAATCGGCAGTCTGGCGGCGATCCCGGTTCTCTGGAAACAGTACAAAAAAGATGAAGGCATGTTCCCGAAACCGGAAAAACGGTGGAGTGCGGCAGAGGCAGCCGCCTGTATTCTGCTGGTTATGACCTTCGGCCATCTCCTGAACACTGTCATGAACGTGACCGGCTTTACCAGAATCTTTTCCGGCTATCAGGACATGGCATCAAAGATTTATGAAGGACAGAACCCGCTGCTTCTGATCCTGTCCGTCGGTGTGCTGAGCGCGGCCGCAGAGGAAATTGTTTTCCGCGGCATGATTTACCGCAGGGCAAAAGATTTCTGGGGAACCGGCTGGGGCATCGCAGCATCATGTCTGCTGTTCGGTGCATATCACGGCAATGTGACGCAGTTTGTCTATGCAGCCGTGGTAAGTGTGCTTCTGATCCTTATTTATGAGCGGTGCGGAACACTCCTTGCCCCGGTTCTTGCGCACATGGCAGAAAATATCTGGGGACTTTACCGGAGCCAGTTCGTATCCTGGATGACCCAAAAAGCGCCGGCAGGTGCATGGATGTTCATCTTTTTGGAAGCGGTAA
>OBRJ01000373.1_pt1 | contig 27700 bp, 29 predicted proteins | sample 1494831 | NCBI WGS metagenome assembly OBRJ01 (sample SAMEA3360658, study PRJEB22359) | human gut metagenome | biome: ENVO:urban biome; feature: ENVO:human-associated habitat; material: ENVO:feces | place: Bangladesh | collected 2011
TATTCATTCGCTTGCCATGCCCGAACATTTCAATCCAGCGATATTCTGCCTGGGTGTGTTCACGCGCAATGAAGAACGTACAACCGGCTATCGCCCCGTAAGCCCAGTTCCCGGTAAAAAGACCAATCAGTAGCTGCGCAGCCACAGCACAAAGCGCATGAAGGAAAGGTGTTATATCCATTTTCATCCCACCCAATAAAACGGGGCGCTCGGCCCCTTAATATTATTTAGACGCAAGCGCCGCATCAATTGCAGATAATCTTTGTCTTAATTCTGCGTTTTCTTCTTCCAGTGCTGTTATTCTGTCGTCTGACTCTCTGGCTACCTGAACAAGCAAGCCAGTAACACCAGAATAATCTACTGTGTAATAACGTTCACCTTCTTCACCTTCCGATCCGCTCGCACCGTCCTGATATTTCATTACGGAACCTACAACTTCTGGGATTGCTTCCAGAGCTTCCTGTGCAATGACACCAGCATAGGGCATACCGTTTTCTTTAAGCGTGTATGTATAGCCGTTCATTTTACGGATGCGGTCGGTTGCATTATCGATCACCTGAATGTTGTCTTTCAGATCCCGGTCGGAATGCTGGTTAAATGCGGTGGCATGACATGCACCATTAACGCTTAACATATAGGTGTTATCGGTATTTTTCTGCGCATAGAACATATAAGCGCCACCATCAACACCGACTTCATAAACAACAGGACGGCTGGAGTTGCCCCACAATTGAGCAGTAACACCAGCATAAGCGGTTCCCTGTGTGTTTAATGTCATGGTTGACCCATGATTGGCATATTTGATCTGTAATGTGTCGGTGTAATCAAATTTAATAAGCGCGTTACTTCCACGCTTGCTGTATGACATAAGGCAGTTACCCATTTTGAGGTATCCGCTGTCACCGGGAAAAATCATCGTACCGCCATAAAGGTTGGTAAAGTCCCAGCAAATGTTTGTCCCGTTATCGTTCAGGTTAAGGCGCGCCATTGCGTTACCTGGACTGTCTATCCATTTTTTGAGGTATAGTTCGCAATACGCATCCTCAACACCTGCCGTCCTGTGAGTTGAGCGGAGTTTTCTCCCAAATATAGCTCCGCTAGTTGGCAATACCTGCTGATACCATGAAGCAGACCAGTCACCAACGATTTCATCTTTGCTGTCTACATATAATTTTGTTGCGTAGCTTCCTTGATCGTTTTTTAATTTGCTAACGTCGGATTTTAGCGTTTTGATGTCATCAGGAATTACTGTCGATGTAGCCATTTTTCTTCCTCACATCCAGCCACGAAGTTGATGCTCAACAGCAACCACGTATTCATCGAATAATGACGATATTTGCGAATCATTAATGATGCGCACGTTTACAAAATATCCGTCTTCCTTAACACATACCGGTTCGCCATCTTCAGTCAGTTCTCCGGTTTCTTTGTACACGTTACCTATCACGTCAATAAGAATATCATCCTGCATCGACTCGTCATCATAATAGCCAGTACTCTCCATAAAGGCCGAAAAGTCGGCCCTGTCGGCAAATTTGAGTGTTAAATCTTTCATTAGATTGACTCCCCCACCTGAGCATCAGTCAATGCCTTGTGCCATATTCTGAAATTCCTGACATGACCAAATAAATGACGTAACCCGGCTGTAGTCTGGCCTCCAATACGGATAATTGCGGTGTTCTGAATACAGGACCATGTGGTTTTTGTTTCGCTGGATATATGCCCGTTACTTACTGAGCACGTAGACTGCTCTGACTTTACACGCATCCCCATAACCATTTTTTCAAGCGATGCGTTTTCGTTTACCCGTCTGTTAGCTCCTCCAATATCGCAATAAGGAAATCCGTCGTAATCTGTTGAACGACCGAAGCCAAGAATAATAGCCGCTCCGGTTTGATGACCGCCGGTATCAAAAACACGTGGCGCTGCATTTGGCGTTTTATACCAGTTCTTATGTACCTCACAAAGAACCGTAAAAGGAAGATTATAAAGATTATTCTTAATTGGAACTGTAACTATATCGCTTGCGCGGGTCGCCGCCGTCGCTCCTGATATAATAAAAGATGATACACAAGGCCCATCTTCTACTTGTGGGGTGGCCAGATAAATATAGTCACCAGATACGGTTGCCCCGCTCTGCTTAGGAGAATACTGTATCTGAGAGCCTATTTTAAACTCCCCATCAATTGCCTGAATTGTTGCCTCTGCAAAAATCCATCCGGTAGCTTCGTCCTTTCTGACTCTCGCTGTAATTCTTGAGGCAGCACCGCCTGTCATATTAATTTCAAGCGTTTGTGTATCAATATACGCATCACCAAGAAAAGTTGTTGCGCTACCGTCATATTTATCAAACCGGATACGCAACCTTACCTGCAGTTCTGTTTTAAAACGACATGAGGTTGTCACGTGTTTATTATCGCCTGAGACATCAACTGACTTTGTTGCAGCAATTGATGCCATATTAATGGCTGAGGTTTGCCCAATCAGAGAATCGTTGCAGACAAACTTTCCATAGGTAAAACCAAAATTATCCGTCCCTGTTTCGGGCACATCCATATTTGACGATCGCCCCCAACTGGCAGGGCTTTCCGAATTGAGCATGTAGTTTGTTCTTTGCCCCTCAATAAGCAGGCCATCACGTTCAAATCGTGGCTCGTCAATGGCAGCCTCTGTCAGCACACCAGATTTGTTAATATAGGTTGCTTTCGATGCACGTTTAAACTTAACAATCTTGTCGCCAGGCATCGTTATTTCATCGTCACCAATAACAATTTTTTTATATGACGGCGAAAAGCCCGTAATCATATCCAGTGAATCGTTAAACGGTATCCACACATCAGGCAGTGGCTGTAAGACATATTTATACGGCTCTGCTGCCTGACTTGCATACTCTCTGGCTGCGTCTTCACTTGCTTTAGCTGCTGTCTGGCTTGCTGCCGATGCTTTCGCCGAGTTCGCCGCTGCAGTCTCGCTTGTCTTTGCATTGGTTTCACTGGTTTTTGCCGCTTTTTGACTGTTGGCTGATGCAGTGGCAGAAGCAGCCGCCGCGCTTGCAGAACCAGCTGCCGCGCTCTCGCTTTGGGCTGCTGCAACCTGGCTGTTTTTCGCCGCAGTTTCGCTGGCTTTGGCATTCGTTTCGCTGGTCTTCGCTGCCGTCTGGCTGGACTTTGCGTTAGTTTCACTCGTCTTCGCTGCTTTCTGGCTGTTAGCCGCAGCAGTTGCTGCTCCAGCTGCTGAAGTCGCAGAACCGGCTGCTGCGCTCTCGCTCTCAGCTGCTGCAGTCTGGCTGTTTTTCGCCGCAGTTTCACTGGCTTTGGCATTCGTTTCGCTGGCCTTCGCTGCCGTCTGGCTGGACTTTGCGTTGGTTTCGCTCGTCTTTGCTGCTGTCTCGCTATTTTTCGCGTTGGTTTCTGATTTTTTAGCTGCTGTCGCGGAATTTGCCGATGCAGTCTGCGAGGCCGCTGCCGCCTGTGCGCTGTTAGCTGCATTCGTTTCTGAGTTTTTCGCCGCGTTCTTCGATGATGCCGCTGCAGTTTCGGATTTCTTTGCCGCCGCTGCGCTCTGAGAGGCGGCTTCAGCGTTGCGTGCCGCTTCTTCCACCATTTCCTCAAAACGACGCAATGCCTCCGGCATGACATCATCTTCCGTCATGGCACCGAGAAAATCATTCAGCGTACCTGGTCTGGAACCTTCATAGACGGTAATGGTCCCGGCATGTGAAGGCGGAAAACCTTCAACCAGCAGGGTGACGCTGTACTGGCCATACTCAACATCCATGCTGTAACGCCCGGCTTCATCCGGATTTTCAGAGGCCACCGTATTCACCAGTACCGTGGTGCTGTTACGCTTTGCTTTGAGCTGAATAGTGCAGTTCTGTATTGGTTTTCCTGCACCGTCTTTCAGCACGCCTGAAATCTGTACTGCCATATTCACTCCACAAATAAAAAAGGCGCCATTTCTGGCGCCCGTATTTGGGTTATAAAACTCAACTGATACTGATACCGGCTGTTGATTTCTTCATCACGACAACAAGAAGGTCGCTGATACTGGTCGTTGGCGTCCAGTTATTAGCACCATATGAAGAAACATTGAAAGTCAGGGTGACATGACCGTGTCCGGCAGGCATATCAATGACGGATGAAAATACCCTGCTGACATCCGTCGCGGGTTGCTGAAAGATTTCCTGTCCGTTCTTCAGCACCTGCAGCTTACAGGTTGAATACCAGTATGACTGTTGGTTGTTGCTGTTGAAGTTTTCATGCTTACCACCGCGAAACAGAACGGGTGGGATTACTATCTGACGGTCAAAAGCCTGATCATCGTACACAGTGACCGTTATTGTACCGCTGGCATAACTGCCATTTCTCGGAAAGGCTTTTCCCACCGTTTTGACAATATCACCTTCAATCTGGTTGGCAGACAGTTTTCCCAGAATCCGACAGTTCTGGTTAATCGTGACATTATTGAGCGTCCCGGAGTTCGCATTCACGTTACCGCTGATATCGGCATTTTTCGCCGTCAGCCGCCCGTCCGGTGTCAGGGAAAATGCCGGAGGATTACCGCCGCTGGTAATGGTGGGAGCCGTCAGATATTTCAGGAACACTTCATTCATAAATATCTGATCGCCCTGACCAACAAACATCGGCTTTGTGTTGCCATTCGCAGGATTAATCATCGCAATCCTGTCTGCCGCCAGCAGCACCTGACTCTGCATTCCTGCTGGCGTATTCTCAATACCGGCACCGATACCCGCAATATAAAGGCGTCCGTCCTGCATCTGCTGCAGTTTCACGGCCCACATGCTGTTCAGGTTATTATTTGTATCAACCTGAACTTTCTGTATCTGCTGGATTGCCGCACTCTGATTTTCCAGTTTTTTATTGACGGTCTGCGTGATTTCATTGCTGACATTCGTAATGGACGTCCTGATTTCAGCCAGGTCCGGCGCAAGCTGACCGTTATCAATCTGCGTCCACAGCTCCTGGGCCAGATGTGTTTTCCCGATTTCTCCTTTGAAAAAATCCAGGTAACCTTCCGCATCATCGCTCGCCCGACCGACAGCCTCCACGAATGCCGATTTGCCAACGGTGTTCACACTGCGAACGTAAAAATAATAATCATGACCCGGCTTAATATTGATACTGGCAGCTATCCAGTACAGCGCCGTGCCAAGATAGCGGGCTGTGGTTTCAACCTGCCTGATATCCGCAATCCGCTTTTCCGAGAACCAGAACTCAAACTGTACCGTCGGGTCATAAACGGCAAGATGTGGCGTTGCGGTTATCTGAAAATAGCCCGGCGTCAGCTCAATCCGCGACGGTGCTGCCGGTGCGGCAATCCGGAAGGTGGTGGTGGCAGGTTCACCCTGCTGGCCATAGCTGTTTATCGCCCGCACCGTCAGGGTGTATTCCCCGAGCGGCAGGCCGCTGAAACGGTGCTCCGTGTCTGCGGTGATGGCGGTGGTCACCAGTCTGGCATCCGTTCCCTTACCACTGGTCAGGCGCAGACTGAAGCGCACACCCTTCACCACCCGCGGCGTGTCCCATTTCGCCTGCGCCAGATACTGGCCGTCAGCTGCGCTCACCTCCACCGTCAGGTGCTGCACTGCCGGTGGGATGACGCTGTTCAGGGAACCTGACTGCGGCTCAAAGCGGGCACCGTTATCCACGATGGCTTCTTTTTCCGGTACGTGCTGCACCGCCGTGATGGCAAAGGTGCCGTCCGTGTTTTCCCGGATGGAGACACAGCGGAACAGGCGACGGCGCAGTGACGGCAGGGAGAGTCCCCACACCCCGTATGTCTCCACACCATCAGGCAGGGTACTGACCTGTATCCGGTCCGGCGCGGGGTGTGCGGTGATGTCCACACTCACCGGCTTACCGCTGCCGTTAATCAGGTTCACCGCCGATGTACCTGTCTCCGGCAGGGTAACCTCACGGTCCAGCGTCAGGGTGCGGGTGGCAGCATCAATGGACAGGACACGTCCGCCGGTCAGGGTCCCGGCATAGTCATTATCACAGATTTCAATAATGTCACCGGGTGTGTGCCGCAGCCCCTGAGACCCGAGCGTGAAATCCACCGTCTGCGTTTCCAGCAGTTCGGTCTTTATCACCCACAGTCCGGCACGGTGGGCCTGACCGCGGCTGGTACAGCCGAACGCGTCCATCTTCAGCAGGTTGCGTCCGTAGCGCAGTATGGCTTCCGGGTCTTCCACCAGTTCCGTGGAGGTCTGCCAGCCGTTCTGCGGGTCGGTGTAATTCACCTCCACCGCCGTGTGCCGGTCCTTCAGGGCACTGAAGCTGTAGCGGAATCCCACGCCGTTATCATCCACCACCACATCGCTGTTGGTGTACGGCCACACCACATCCGACGGGCGGTCCTGAACGAACGTCAGCGTCTGACCGTTCCATACCGGCATACAGCGCATCGCAGAGCAGAAATCACTGAGAACGTCCCACGCCTTACGCTGTTGTGCCAGGTACGCATTAAAGGTCATCCGCGGCTCGGTCCCCCCGAAACCATCCGGGACCGTCTGGTCGCAGTACTGCCCGATGGCATACAGCGCCCACTTGTCCACATCCGCCGCCCCCAGACGTTTTCCCATGCCGTAGCGCGGGTGAGTCAGCATGTCCCACAGACACCAGGCCGGGTTGTTGCTGTATGCCGGTTTCAGACTGCCGTCCCAGATACCACTATACGTGCGTTTTTCCGGGTCATAGTTTGACGGCACCTGGATGATGCGACCGCGGATATGGTAGTTCACCGTCATCTGCTGGCCGCCGAACTGCTCCGCATCCACCTGCAGCCCCACAATGGCCGTGTTCGGGTAGCACTGTTTCACATCGATGATTTCGGTGTATGACGACCACAGCGTCTTATTCTGCAGCTGGTCCGTGGTGCTGTCCGCCGTCTCCCTGACCATCCGGATGTTAAAGGGCCGGGGAGGCAGATTATCCAGAATCACCGAGGCCAGGAACTGTGAGGTGGTCTTGCCGTTAATGGTGACGTCCTTTTCTGTCACCCAGTTACCGTTACGCTGTAACTGAATCAGCAGGCGGACGGATGCCGGGTTACGGTCACCCTTTGAGGTGGTCTCCACCAGTGACTGCACCCCGAAGGTAACCCGCAGGCGGTCAATGTTCGCGGACGTAATGGTGCGCGTCACCGGTTTTGCCTTCGTCACTTCCACGCCCAGTCCGGTTTCAGCTCCGGAGGACTCAAAGCCTTCCGGTGGTGTCTGCTCCTGCTCCCCGGCGCGCCAGACCGCCGTCACACCGTGTATCACGGGATTGCCGTCCGTGTCCGTCAGTGGGGTTTTGTTCACCAGAATACTCTGCAGTCCCTTCACCGGACCTTCTATCGGTCCCTCACCAATCGCATCAATCACGCTCATCATCTGCGTGGATTTGAGATTATCCTTCGCCTCACGAGGCGTGTGTGCCTTACCGCCACCTTTTCCCATACAGCCTTCCCCTGAATAAATTAACCGCCACTTGCCATTCCGTACAGAAGTCGGATATCCTTCGCCCGAAAAGCATGAAACACATTTCTGCCATGCTAAAGAGAAACCCCGGTATCAGCAGATACCGGGGTTTTCTTTCATGCCCACCGATAATCCTGTTGGTTAAAACCGGTAATGGCATAAAAATTCTGAATATCTTCACATTTTCACACACTGACTGTGGCGCTTATAATTTCGCTGCGTTAGTGTTTTTTTGCCCGAGTAACAAAAACAACTCCTTAACATTGATCTTCATTTGTCTGTCCCCGCAGCTCCGCGATCACTGCGGGATTTTTTTATGTTTTATCCCTGTCGCCCGATAACCACGACCGTTCCGCCCCCGCCTTCATCACGGGTGCTGATGTCCTGGGATATACGGCGGGAGCCAACCAGCATTTCCCCGTAAGGCACCGGCATCGGGTTCCCCTGGGCAATCATGTTATCCAGCGAGGAAAAGTACGTGTTCTGTCTGCCGTTATCCGTTGCGCGGTAATCCGGTGTTTTTGCCTTCGGGGCCAGCATCTGGGCCACACCGCCCAGAATCATGCTGGCTCCAAGTGAAAACAGCATCGTGGTGGCAGAAAAACCACCGGCTGCCAGGGCTGAACCCCATAACGCCATTGATGCCCCGGCAGTGAAGAAAGAGCCCACGATGGCTGCCGCCCCCAGCACAATCTGCAGTCCACCCTTTCCGGCCCCGGCCAGTCGCGGCACAATATGGATGACCGTTCCCTCACCCAGCTGTTCGTGAAGACGGGCGTACACCGCCTCCGGTGCCGTGTCATAACCGGCAATACGTATCTGGTACCAGCCTTCGTTCATCTGACGGCGAAAGCCCGGCACCTGTAACGACAGCGCCCGGATGGCTTCCGCTGCCGTGTTCACATACAGGCTGAGGCGGCGGCCAAATCGTTGTAAATCCCCGTGAAGGCAGATGCGTGCCAGTGGCGGTGACGCCAGACAGAATGCGTTCGTCGTTGCCATTTTTCGGAATACCTCTCCCGTTTACTCAGTTGTTCAGGCAGATGGTGAAGCAGCTCACCGTTGCCGCAGTAAATGGCGGCATGGTTCGGTACCGAAGCACCAAAGCAGCACAGCAGAATATCGCCCGCCTGTGCAGAGGACAGGGGCACCCGGTAAAAGCCGGTGACCGCCATATTGTCCAGGTAAAGGTTCTGACCGTTGCGCCACCAGTCATCCTCGCGATGAAAATCCGGCATTTCAGTCCCCGCCAGATGATAAGCATCCCGGAACAGCGTGTAACAGTCCGTCACCCCGTGCTCAAAGCGCCGTCCTGTCAGATGTGGCACACAGCGGAATTTGTGAATGTCACCCCGGCAGACCAGCCACCAGGGCAGTGCGCTTTTTATCTGCAGCCGCCGGTCAGCCTCGCTCAGCCAGGGCAGCCCACCGGGATGACTGTGGACCAGTGCCACAATCTCCCCCTGCATCTCTGCCCGCAGCCAGTCTTCCGGTGCGATACGAAAATACGCCTCCGGCTCTGCAGAAATATTCACACAAGGGATATACCACTCCCCCTCCGACGTGCTTATCACGAAGCCGCACGACTCCGCAGGCGCACACCGCCGGGCATGCGCCAGAATCGCTGATTCAGTCTGTGTCATAAACCGGGATTTACTGCGAAAGTTTATTAATGGAAAGGAAACCGCCAAAATTGCCGACATTCCTGCGCAGTTCACACCCGCGCATGCACTTGCTGCATCTGTCCTTACGGATATCCGTGGTGGGGTTGTCGAACTCATCCGCCACCGCAGGACCGTTATACCCGCATTCATCTCCCCGGTAATCCCACATACAGGTGTTCGCCAGCATGATGCGACCGGGAAACAGCGCCCCATCCGTCTCGGTCGGTGTAGCCAGCACAAACGAGGCCGTCATGGCTGTCAGCTGCGACATCTGCTCCACCACCCAGCGGTCACTCAGCTCCTGCTCCGGGTCCGCCTCCGGATTGCCCGCAACGAAATTCACCGCATCCAGAAAACGGGCATACACCCGGCGGCGGACCACCGTGGCCCCCACCAGACTCTGCAGGTCTTCCGCCATCCCGGTGACCAGACCGAACAGATTGGACACCGTCAGCGACGGTCTGGCACTGCTGCCCTTCCCGCTCATCTCAAAACCGCTGCCGTCAATCGGGTATGCCTGATATTGCCGCCCCTGCCAGGTGACCGGCTCCCCTTTTTCATTCAGCTCATTACAGAAAAAATACCGCTCACCGCCCTGTACCGTCAGGTCGATTTCCCAGAGTACCACCCGCGGTGACTGCTCTGACTTAACCGACTCGTTCAGACTTTCTTCGCGAATATCCTGCATCAGTTCACCACCTGCTCAATCGTACAACTGAAATCACTGTGCCTGGCGTTATCTGTGACGCTCCACTCCCGGCACACCACCCTCACCGTCAGGTTATGTTTCGGCGGTCGCCACAAAAAGGCACGGTAACCACCATGCCACGATAAAAATTCATCCAGCCAGCGCCGGGTTGGTTCATCCGTCACCCGGAACACCGCCTGAAACGTCTTCAGTCTGGCATTAAGTCCCGTCGGTCGGCGCTGTTCATAACCGTCACCAAACCGAACCCTCACCACCGACGGTTTCTCACTCACCTGCATCCCTTCACGCGGGACCAGATGCAGCGTTTTTATCTCAGCCACTCAGCATTCCTCCGTCACGTCGCATGGACAGCATCACCGCCTGCACCCGCTGGTCAATCAGCTGCACAAGACTGCCTGCCGCCTCCGCCCCTATCTGTCCGTTAGCCCCGTCATTCTGAATGGCGATGTGGTAGACCGGGGAATACACCAGACCGGCACTGCCGTTCATACTGCCCACCGCGCGTACGCCCAGCGAGCCATCCGCCGCCCGGGTCAGGGGCATAATGGCTTCAGGTCCGGCTTCCCCCATCAGCCCGGCCCCTTTTGCAAACGCAAAGTACGTGGGCGTGTCCACAATGCTGTTGCTGTACGCACTCAGGTTTGCCGAGGTATACACGCCGCCTTTTGCATTGGCCACCGCACCGCCCAGCCAGTCACCAATGCTGCCAATAAATCCTCCCGCACCGGACATACCGTTTGCCGCCGTCTTAATTCCGTTGACAATCGCAGCATTCATAAGAACTTTTGAGATTTCCTGCAGTACGGATGAGGCCCAGTTGCGCCATTCCACTTTGTTTCCGTTCAGCATCTCCGTGATGTTATTCACCATCCCTGAGATACCCTCCGTCGCAAGCTGTGCTGCCTGTGAGGCGTAATCGGATGCATTGTCCACCCAGTTACTGAGCCCCTCCTGCAAGCCTTTCTGCCAGTCCGCACGCTGCGCATCCGATTCGGCATAAAAGGCTGCCTGGTCCTTAAGGCGTTCGCTCAGATACTGCGCGTTCTGTGCCCGTGCCTGTCTGTAAAAATCCTCACTGATATCCCCGGTCTGATACTGAGACTGAAGGTCCGCATCCTTCTGGCGGAAGCTGTCACGGATCTGCTGCAACTCCCGCATGCGTTCCCTGGCTCGTTCTCCCTGCCCGTATCCCAGCAGTTCGGCTTCATTTGATGCACGCGCAGCCACATTATCATTCTTCAGGGTCTCTTCCCGGGATCGCAACTGTTCCCGGATTTTTTGCTGGTCAATCAGGGCCGCGTTACGCAGCAGTTCCTGCTTCTGCATCTCCGTCAGGGTTTTCAGTTCGCCCTGCGCAGTCTGGTACTTCAGCTTCGCCAGCTCTGTATTCTGACCCGCCAGTGCCAGTTGCTCTTTCTGCTGCTTCAGTAGCCGGGAAAAACTGTCTTCCGCTTTTTCCGTCTCTGATTTTCCACCCCGGGATTTAGGTTTGTTCGCCTCGTTATTACGCCAGGCTTCCAGAGCATTACTGATATAACGCTGTCTCGCCTCCTGATACGAATCCCCCACAAAACCAAGGTCATCCGCCGCATACCCCAGCCGGGCACGCTCTTTTTCCTCCCCCTTCAGTCGGGACAGGGCCAGCTCACGTTCTGTTTTTGTCAGGGCGCTCTGCTGTTTATCATCCAGGGTGGCCTGCGGCAGCCGTAACGGTACATTCACCAGTCCCTGACGCTGCTGAAGCAGTTCATTCCCCAGCCCCAGCAGACGGTTGAATTCCGTATGCTGACCGTTCATAACCAGCATGGACTGGTACACCTTATTCTGCTCTGCCGCCTGCTGACGAATTAACGCCACACGACGGTCTTCCAGCCCGGCAAGCACATCCTGAATGGACTGCGCTTTTTCCTGCATCTGTGCCAGACGGGACTGCTCAACGGCAAGCTGCTCTGTTGCCTGAGAAAGCCCTTCCGTCACGGTCTTCACCGATGTCAGATGGTTTATCATGAATCCGTCACCGGTTGTCCAGCCAGGGTTAGCCAGAACATACTGATATCCAGCGATTTTTTCCTGCAGGGATTTCACCCGGCTGGCCTGTTCATCAATCAGCCGGTTCTGCTCTGCCAGCGCCGCCCGTGTTCGTCCTTCATTATCTGAGGCTTCAGGCAAAGACATTGACGGCGTTTTATGCGCGATTTCATCTATCGTCAGTGCATACTGGCGCGCTGACTCCCTGGCCTGCTCCTGATTCTGGTACAGCGTATACCATGCTGCTGCCCCCAGCATCACCAGTCCGGGTACGCCACCAACCAGTCCCAACGCACCAGTCATCAGACGTGAGCCCACCGCCGTTGTACTGTTCAGCTCATTCTGGGCTGCGGTTCTGGCAGCAATATTTCTGTTCAGGCGTTCCTGTGTGGCCGCCAGACGGGCTTCTGCAGCAATCTGCATCTCCGTCCCGCGGGCTGCCGCCACAGCCTGCTGTGCACGGTACACGGCTGCCCTTGCCCGCGCCGTGGCAATCTGCGTCCCCCTGAGCTGTGCTTCCGCCAGTGCCACTTCATTACGTGCTGCCGTCACAAGTCCTGCCGTGGCAGACACCGCTCCGGAGGCCATATTGCCAAAGTACCGGGCAACCCCGACGGCAACCAGCGCCCCCGCGGCTGTTGCCACATTATCAATATTACCGGCAACACCGTTCAGCACGCCGGAGAGCGTTTTCGTCGCTCCGCTGGCTTCATTCGCGCCACCCACCCAGGCCATAAAGGCGTTTTCCACCTTTGTGATCCCGTCAGAGACCGTTTCCGGCATGGCGGCATATTCATCACGCAATACCCCCAGCTGGCTGATTAACGCAGGAACGACTTTATCCGCCGTCAGTTTGCCGTCGTCCGCCATCGCCTTAAGGTCTTTACGGGCCACGCCCATACCCGCAGCCAGTGCACGTACGATCCGGTCTCCGCTTTCATTGACCGAATTAAATTCCTCACCGCGTAACACACCCTGTGCCAGCGCCTGGCTGAACTGGGTGATCACCGAGCCCGCCTCTGCCGTACTGGCACCGGAGATTTTCAGCCCCGTGGAAATGGCCTCCGTCACCTTCAGCACATCATCAGCACTGTAACCATATTCACGCATTGAGGCTGCCGAGCGGGCAAACAGGGCCGCATTATCTGAAAATGCCGTGCCCGTCCGCTGGCTGATATCCATCAGCACTTTCTGTGATGACGAAAATTCATCGGATGACTGCGACGCCTGTTTCAGTCGGGCATTCACGGAACTCCATTCATCGGCCAGAGAAATCAGGTGTCCGGTGGCAAAGGCACCTGCAAATGCCCCCGCCGTTCCGGCAGCTGAAGCGCGGATTTCCGTCAACTGGCTGTTCAGCTCAGCCAGGGCGCGTCGCTGCACCCGGGCGACTGCGGCAGCCTGACGCCCGCCATTCTGCAGGGTCCGGTAATATTCACTGCCCATGCGGGAAGCCCGCTGGATCTCCGACTGGAATGACTGCGAATTTGCCGAAATTTTGATAATCAGTTCACGTAACGTCGCCATTCACCTTTCTCCGGGCGTAAAAAAACCGCCTCAGCGGTTCTCATCATTCATGACTGTGCTGCGAAGCTCAGCGCGTCTTCCAGCGCCGCAAACGGATCCACCTCCGGCTTATCCTCATCCTCGCCCCAGCAGAGCATGGCGTCCTTCAGTGCAACATTCATCCCCTGTGCCCCAAAAACCGCTTTCACGATCTGTGCATTACGGATATCCCCGCGCTCATCACCCAGCGGGGATACCCTGTCGAACTCCATCCACATCATCGCCTCGCTCACACTCAGGCTGTGCCGCAGTTCGGATAAGGTGCGCCCCAGACGGAGCGCAAGTCGCATCAGAAAGCGAATTTCCGGGCGGGCTACTTTTTTCTGGCCGACTCTGCATCAGCGATCAGTTCCAGTGCCTGACGCAGCAACCGGGCATGTACCGGACCATAGACGGCCAGCACCTGCTCACGGTCGTCCGGAGCGAACACCCGCTGCAGATCCGTATCACACAGGACATCGCAGAACAGCGTCACATCCGCTTCTAGGTTACGGCGGGTTTTCGCCACCACCGACAGGGTATCGTCATCCTCTCCATCACCATTGAGCACTTCCTGCCACAGATACCAGGCCTCTGCCGAAGGCTCCCGCAGCACCACGCTGACATTACCCCATTCCGGCACCTTCACCGTTTTATGACGAAACCCTGACAGTCTGGCCAGCGCCAGCGTTTTCAGATCCTTTTTCATGATGACCCATCCCCTTATCCGGCGGCTGCGCTCACTGTCACGGTGCATTCAACAGACGTCACACTCTGTGCTTTCTCTGCCGAATCGGTCACCACGCAGGTATATTTCCCCGCATCAGCGGACTGCGCACCTGGCTTACTGAAGGTGTCTGTCGTCTGCCCGTCAACCGGCTGACCATCCTTCTTCCAGGCGTATTTATACGGCGGCGTTCCCCCGTTGGCACTGACTGACATTGTCAGCAGCGCACCTGTATTCACGGTAAGTGTTTTATCCAGATTTTTCACAAACGCCAGCGGTACCACAAAGGACACCGGTTTGCCTTTCATACGCAGTGAAAACGTTGCTGCCACCACGCCGTTGGTACCGGATGACCAGGTGTGCTGACGCACTTCCGCCAGGAACTTAAAGCCCTTACCGGACGGAAACAGCACCTTAAACGCATACAACGCGTCATTGTCATAGGCATCACGCAGGGCGTTCTGGGCCTGATTCAGATAAAAATTACCCGACATGGAAATCTCAGACGACGCCCCCAGACCGTTGATGTTCTCCTGCTCGGTGGAGCAGAGCGTGGTCACATCAATATCCTGTTTCTGACCAGCGGTGAACTGGACTTCCTTGATGGTGCAGTCCAGGCGCAGATATTCCGCCTTATCCATAGTTTCAGCAGTCGCCGGGGCAGATGAAATCATCACCTGCGTCAGCTGTGAGCGTTCATACAAAGCAGACATTCTGCCTCCTGATAATAAAAAACCCGCACGCGGCGGGGTATGGGTTTTGTAGAAAAAAAGAAAAAGTCACACCGTGACCTGAAACTCCAGGGTTGCACGGTAACAGCGGTTTTCCGGAATATAGTCCTGCATTTCACTGACGGATCCCGGGGCCAGCAGCATTATGGCTTCACGGGCGTCCTGACGTATCTGACGCGCCTGCGTCACAGTCCCGGCATAAACGTCTATCTGCACCGACACTGAGGACTCCGCCTGCCCGCCCATCACGTCCGCAGACACCGATGAAATCAGGCTGAAAACCACCCACGGAAGCGCCACCGACGGCCTGCCATCCAGCAGGGGGACCACATACGGGTACACCTGCCCGCCGGCAAGATGCGCCAGATGAGGATACAAATCCGCCTCCGTCATCGTCTCAGTACCTCATCAATGGCCCGGTTCATCCGCGCAATCGCCACCTGAGCTGCCTGTTCACTGCGCACATCAAACGCCGGGCGCACAAACGGGTGCGGTGGCATATTCACGGTCCCCATTTCCACAAACCGCCAGTAGAAAGCATTGCGCGGGTTATCCGCCTTCATGGTGTTATCGCTGTTACCGGTGTCCGGATTAACACCACGGATATGGACACCGGATTCCATCCCGCCATCGCGGGAGCGCCGGGAAAGGACCACCACATTGCGGCGCAGTTTTCCCCTGCGTACCGGTGCCCGTGACACCACTTCTTCTTTCAGCACATTCGCACCCGCACGGGTTGCCTCACGCAGCACCCGGTTATTTTCCGCACCACTCAGAAGCTGCAAATCGCGGCTGATGTCCTCCAGCCCCGAAAAATCCAGCAGGGTTTCGATCATTTTTCCCCTCCCAGCCGACAGAGAATTTCCAGACGCCCGCCGGTCGCATCCGGCACGGGCAGCCCGACAACGTTCAGGATCCGGTCACGCCATGGACCACTCAGCACATGAAGTCGTGACGCTGCCGTGATTTCCCGACCGGACTGACCGCGCACCCAGATGCGGATTTCCGCCTGCGCCATTTCCGCACCGGACTGCATCCGCTCCCGGCTGCTCCTGCCTCGGATATCCGCATGAATTTTCCCGCATGACACCCATTCTTCCGTCATTTCTCCGGCAGCGTTACGGGTTAACACCGGGTTCAGAACACTTATCATCTGTGTCAGACGACCTGCAGATATTGCCATTCCCCCTCCTCATAACACCGTCGGACAACGCAAATCGTAAATCAGCACGGAAACAGAAAACGGCAGCTCCCCCTGAAGCAGTTCTTCCCGCTCCGCAAGATCCGGATTCCGGTACAGCATCCCGGTCAGTCGCATGGCAGCCCCCTTCATCCGGGTTAATGCCTCGCCCGGGATCAGTTCACCGTCCTCACGGATCACTTTATCCCGGCTGCCCTGAATGTAGGCCAGCAGCACGGCGGTAGCCTGACGAACCTTGTCCATCAGCATGTCATCATCCGCGTCATGGTCGACACGCAGATGTGCCTTGATCTCTTCCAGTGTCAGTAATGCCGTCATTTTCCGCCTCCTGCATCCCGCCCACGTTTTGCAGCCAGGGTCCAGGCTGATGAATGAGCTTCTCCGGGTTTATCTTCGGTCATACTGTTGCAGTGCCACAGCGAGCCCCCCCACGTCACCGTATCGCCGGGGTGGTAGGTTTCACCGGCTCTGAACACACCGCGGTAGAGCATCACCGGCAGGGAAAATGTTTTTTCCGTACGCTGGCCACTGCTCTGCCGGACCACCACAGAGAACAACCGCTCACCCGTCATGCTGACGTCAATATCCGCCACCCCGTCAACCAGGCATTCCCATCCCCGCATCCCGTGCGTTTTTTCATACGCCCGCCAGAGTCCGCCCTGGTGTGTGGCATACGTGCCCCGGGGAAAGGATTTTTGATCGTCAATGGCGGGGAGTATTTCCAGAGCCGTGGCATCACGCCCGTCCTGCGGAGCCGGCAGGGCACTCACCGCATCCAGAACCGCCTTCTGCAGAACATCCGGATCGTAGTCACGACCATCACGCGGAACATGAATATGGCTTACCGCCTCCTTCACCATCTGTTCAAGCATCGGACGCACATCATCCGGGGTGAGACTTTTACCGTCCGCCGGCTGCGGAATATTTGCGACCGCATCATTCACCGCCTTCTGCAGTACTTCCGGATCGTAGTCACGACCATCACGCGGAACAGGGATATGGCTTACAGCCTCCTTCACCATCTGTTCAAGCATCGGACGCACATCATCCGGGGTGAGACTTTTACCGTCCGCCGGCTGCGGAATATTTGCGACCGCATCATTCACCGCCTTCTGCAGTACTTCCGGATCGTAGTCACGACCATCACGCGGAACAGGGATATGGCTTACAGCCTCCTTCACCATCTGTTCAAGCATCGGACGCACATCATCCGGGGTGAGACTTTTACCGTCCGCCGGCTGCGGAATATTTGCGACCGCATCATTCACCGCCTGCTGCAGTACATCCGGATCATAATCACGACCATCACGCGGTACCGGAATGGCCCCCACAGCGTCATCCACCATCGCCTGCAGAACCGGACGCACCTCATCCACCGTCACATGCTTCTGTAATACCGCCGACAGGGAAGTCAGTTTCTCTTCAAACGCTTGTGCCTGCGAGGCCATCTTCCCCTCAAATGTGCGCTGTAAATCCGCCAGCACTGTGGAGAATTCTTCTCCCAGTGCACGAATAATGGACAGTTCCCGTTCCGTCATTTTCTCAGTATCCCCCCTGAACATCGCTTTCACCGCATCATGCTCTGTTTCACTGATTGCCTTATTACCGTCAGATGCGCCGTCAGGCAGCTGTGATGAAACTGTTTTCCCGGCAGACGCGAACGGATCCTCACGGGCATCACGACGGGACAGCGCCTCCAGACTGTAGTTCTGCTGCTGAAGATACAGTGCATCACCGCCGGCCAGGGGCGGCAGGTTCTCCCGTTTACGGGCCTCATTGGGCGTGAGAAGCGTATTTTTCACCGCATCCCCCAGCGTTTTCATGCGCCGCTCACTGTCCATTCTCAGCAGCGTGGTGACATCAAATTCTGTACTCTCGTTTTCCCCCGTTTCCAGCGCCTCATCCAGTAACAGTTCAATGGACTCAATCAGCGTCTGCAGGCACTGGGAATAATACTGCTGCTCCAGCGCCTCCACGTTGTCACTGGAAGGCGGTTGTCCCACGCCAATCTTGTAGGCCGGGACACGGAACACCGAACAGACAATTTCAGCGGTCATCTTCAGTTGTTCCACCGTCTGCGCATCCACAGGTGAAAACGTCGTGGGGTTGTATTTTGCCCCGTTGCTCAGAATGGCCGTTTTCCCCGCATTTTCGCCTGTATACCCGCTGTCCCAGTTGCTCTTCAGTTTTTTCGCATTTTCTTCCGTAATACTGCCGGGGATCTCAATCACCCCGGACGGCCTGCCGCCATTTCTGAAAAAAGACGTCGAATTTTCCTGAATATGATGCCCCTGCGTGGCCGCCAGCCCGGCGGCATACACCGGCGGCAATCCTATAAGCGGATGAAAAAAACAGTTAAACCGGTCGTGGATCACTTCCCGGGCAGGCACCGTCACCGCCTCCGTGATCCCGCAGTTCCGGTCCGGCGTGATGCGGTAGAACACCTCGCCGTCATCCGCCACCAGAGGTTCAACCCGGCTCCAGTCCAGAATACGCAGTTCTTTGATCTGCCCCCGGGCATTACGGATTTTCAGCACCACCGTATTGCCATGACGCAGTTTGGCGTTCAGCCACAGTTCAAAAAACTGGATGCGGTTCTGCTGGGCGTTGGGACGACGACAGAGGCGGGCAATATCCCCCCGGCGCGTTTCCCTGCGTATCCCATGCGCATCCGTCTGCATAAGACGCAGCCGCATTTTGGCGATATCCTGGGATATCAGCGAAATACATGCAAACACCGCATGAAAGGAGAGGACGGCTTCAGGATCGGCTTTCACGCCCTGCTGCCAGGCGCCGGAAAAGGGCTCAGCCACCGCCTGAAACAGGCTGGTCCAGCCCGCCTCTCTTACGTCACGTCCTGATTTCTGGTTTTTTCGGGTTCGCCGTAAAAGGTTCCACATTCGCCATGCTCCGCATCACGTTTCTTTTTCTGACCTGCCGGACGTCGCACCGTGATGTACTCCGCCTTTCCCAGGCGAACCAGCACCTCCGCACACGGCTGTGCCACATCACGGATATCCCCGGCCCGGGCATCATGCGTGCCCTGCAGATATCGGATCTTTGCCATAACCTGTTACGGGAGGCGCACGCCTCCCGTCCTCCTTATCAGACTCAGCCGCCGGACGCACTGCCGTAGTTCACTCCGGTGATCACCGCCACCGCCGCAGTACGGCGACGACGCCAGTTGATCCAGCGCTCCGCACGGATGGCCACGCTGCCTGTCTGGAACATGGAAACCAGCTCCACCGGGGACGGCGTGGTACTGTCGCCGGTCGGCTCAGACTGCATTTCCAGTGATGCCTCGCGGGACATATCCACTGCCACGCCGCCGTCATCCGCCAGATAAATATCCGGGGCATTCACCAGCACCAGCTGGTCACCCACGTACTGGGAGACAATCACCGGCAGCCCCTGGAAGGAGCCACCCAGCAGGGTCATGTCCGGGTATTCCTTCTGACCCAGCGCATTTTTACGCATGGACAGTGCCAGGGCATTGGTGCTGGACATCAGCCAGACCGCACCGGTGGGCTGCAGGTTTGCTGCCACAAACTGTCCAAACGCAGCCTCTGCATCCGCATCCGGGTTACCGGTTGATGCCGTGCCCTTCACATCATGGGTGATGGACGCCGGGGAGACATCTGCCACTGCGGCTTTTTTCGGGTCCACAAAGTCTGTATCCAGACGCGCCACCACCGCTTCCGCCAGCGCATTACGGACCAGTGCATCAGCAGCCGGACTGGAAAAACGGATCAATTCTTCCGTCAGTACCGCAATGGCCGACACCTTCGCATGACTGAAGGTGATGGATTCAAAATCAAACTTCGTCAGGGGTTTTGCCTTACCCTCACCCACCCAGCCGGCAGCACCGCCGGACACCTGGGCGTGCACACGGATATTGAATGGCACCTGACGAAGTGCAGGGATCCCGCCCTGACCAAATCGCCCGATAATGGTCTGCGGACGCAGGTAATCAATAAAGTCCTGTGCGTATTCCTGATATTCAGACAGGCTGCCTGCCCACTGCGGATCCGTGGTGGTCCCCGCGCCCACTGCCGATTTCAGGACATGATGCAGACGACTGTCATCCGGATACTGACGACGGGCCACTTCCAGGGCTTCAGATCGGACGCCTTTAGCCGCAGCCAGCGATTTGGCAAAGCGGGCGAAGCCAATCCCCTTATCCAGTTTCTGCTCCACACGGATCACCGGCGCAGAAGCCACCGCGGCCACATTCCCGTTACCGGCCTGTTTCACCGGCTGCGCCGTGGCGGCCTTACCGGCTTCCAGTTCACGCAGGCGCTTCAGGTGCGCATCCACCTGACGGATTTCCGCTGCGGTGTTGTCGTAATGCTCTTCCTCCTCCACATCCAGCGTGCGCCCTTCCTCTGCGGCTTTGGTCATGACCTCCTCAAGGGAGGCTGCCAGCGCTGCACGCTTGTTTTCAAAACTTTTAATCTGTTCGCCAATATTCATTATGGTCTTTTCCTTATGAAAAACGGTTGTTGACTGTGCCGCAGCGCCGGCAGAAGATGCGATTTTCACCACCGGTTTCCGGTTGCCGGACGCGGCAGAAAACGGGCGGTCGTAAGATTTAATGGTCCGGATGGTGCATTCCGCATTCGCGGGCACGGTGACGGCAGACACCTCCATCAGTTCCCAGCGCAGAAAATGCAGTCCGCCTCCGTCCAGAAAGGTGTATTCATGGGGACGGAAGCCCACGGACAGCCCCCTGACCAGCCCGGTCTTAATGGCCGCCCAGACCTCATCCAGCCGGGCAGCCAGTTGCGACGGCATATCCGGTACGGGCTTCACCAGTGTTGCCGTGATTTCCAGCCCTTCGCTGACCCGGCGCACCGTACACTGCCCCACCGGGCGGGAATGGTCATGCTGCCAGAGAAACGGGATCGCACTGCCAAACTCCGCGCCCTCCGGCTCCAGGATGTCACCATCCCGATCCGGAGAAGGCGTTGACGCAATCCCGGTGATCACCCGTTCATCCTCACTGAAGGATTTCACCGTCAGCAGGGAACAGGCCCGTTTAAGAGTCACATCAGCCTCCTGAAAATAAAAAAACCGCCGGAGCGGTTCGTGATGGTTACAGTGTGAACAGGGTTATATGAAAAAAACCGCATATTCTTTCTTTTTCGGTTCCGGGTTAAGGGACATCAGGGAGACCGCATTGAACAGCGCCATCAGCGGGTCAATTTTTCCCCGTCCACTGGCCTGTTTGGTGATAAGAATGGCGTTACCTTTAGGCTCCACCCGGGCATTGCCGACACACCAGGCCATCAGGGGCTGGTCACCATGCACCAGCACCCCTTCAGCCAGTTTGCGCTCGGTGGTTTTAATGGCCCCGCCCAGTTTCCAGCCCTGGCTTATCCCCACCACAATTCCGTCGGGGATCCCGGCTTCCGCCAGTGAATCCAGAATCTGCCCCACCCCTGACGGGTCAATACCGATATGGTCCAGTAACTCAGCCTCATGAATGCGACGCACATATTCCGCCACTTCCGCCGTGTCATCCCCGACACGCCGGACAATGGTCATATCTCCACAGGCAACAAGATCCTGAAACCGGGACGCCTCGCTCTTCCGTCGGACCACCGCGGTTTCATGCGCCCAGGCATGGCCCCAGCCCAGCCATTCGCGGGTCTCCCGGTCACGCCCAATCACATACATCCCCAGCAGATCATCCAGCCCTCCGCCGTCAATCCCCACCGTCACCACATCAGCACGACGCAGGATATCGTCCAGGCTGATACAACGGCCCTGCTCTTCCCAGAAATCAGCCCCCGCCCAGCGGTCAGAGCGCAGGGCAAGACCAATTTCCACATTGGCGTGTTTTGACATGAACCCCCGGAATGTCTCTTCACCGGCTTCCCGGGCTTTACGGTACTCCCGGTACAGAAAGGCCTCATCCACTGAATAGCCGAGATTCGGATTGACCATGGCGAGGTTTTCCATCAGCAGGTTAGTCCCGCTTTCCACCATTTCAGGAGGGTGTTCAAATATCACCGGCAGAAAGTGCGGATCATGAATTTTGCCGTCGCGCACATCCCGGGCGTACTGCAGTTTCTGTCTGAACACCCCGGCGGGCGGTTCATTCGACTGGGTGGTCGTATACACCACAAACCCTTCCGGGCGGGAGGCAAGGCCGCCTATGGCTTCACGTAACATGTCCTCCGCCTTGCACTGCTTGCCAAACAGCCACAACTCATCAATCAGCGTACCCACGGACTTGATACCGGACACCGTATTCGGATCGGCTGCCACCACCTTCAGGGTGGTGTCCGTCACTCGGTGGGTGATGGTCCGGATATGGGTCTGTACCTGGCAGAGGTCATCCAGATCATCGTCACGTCGTACCATATCCCGGGCAGGGTTGAAGGCGTTGGCCGCCACCTCCACAGTCGGGGCCAGAATCGTGTAACCCGCCGCCTGCCGCCAGTTCAGTAACAGTGCAGTCATCATGATCCCCGCGGCCAGCGTGGACTTCGAGTTTTTCTTGGGGATAAGGATAAAAACTTCCTTGATATGGCGTACACCGGTCTGCGCATCGTAGGAGCCAAACAGGGCCGCCACCAGGTCAAACACCCACGGTGCACAGGACTCCCCGAACGTAGGGCTACCAGGTGCATCCACAATCCGCAGTTGTTTAAAAATCGCCAGGGCATGTGCGGCCTCGTCCGGATAAATCGGATCCGGAATAATCGACAGCCCCTTTTTCAGGCGCTCTGCCCAGTCCGGGCAGGCTGTGCTCCATACAGGTATCATCCGTTGCCCTCATTATCGTTATTCACCACCAGTCGGGGGGGCGGTGGCACCGCAAAACGGTTAGCCGCTTTTTTCGCGGCATCACCTTTTGCCGATTTTTTCCCGGTATCCCCTTTTTTATGGTGCGTGAACTGCGCCAGACGCCAGGCCGCATCCAGTGCCAGTTTCGGATCAATGCAGAGGTTTTCCACCAGGATCCGCCCCATGGCTTTCACCGGATCGGGAAGACCATCCTCCATATATTCAATACCAGGAGACATCACCGCGGACGGTGGCATCTCCAGATTGTTTTCGTCCGGCTGTGGTATTGCAGCCGCCTCACGGCGACGGGGTTTATCCTCCTGCTCTGATTTTTTCTGCCGGTAAACAGGAACCTCATCCACCTCCACCGTCTCGCATTGTTTACGGGCTATAAACGCAAGCACCTCAGGATCTTTTGCCAGCTGCGAGCCTTTAACCCTGGCGGTCTTCGCCGAATAACCGGCGGCAATGGCTGACGCTGTTTTGTTTTTCCCGGACATGAGCGCCAGCGCAAATTTTCGTTTTTGCGTTGTCAGCACAGCCTCCTCCCGGGTCCAGAACGCACTCAGCCGGGTATGGTTCAGCCCATTTTTCCCGGCGTCTCATGCCGCAAATGTTAACTGCTGCCTGGTTAACATTTGCTGAAAAAGCCTGTTAACATTTTTTCCGCACAACAAACTGAATAATAAAGATAAAAACCGCAAAAATGCCCGGGCAGCCAGTTAACATGTTAACTGCCCTGAAACGGGAATTTTTTCTCTGCGTGAGAGGGGGCGCGGTGTCCAAAGCGATCGTTTTTTACGCCGGATGATACCCCCCCCGGGTTGGGTTACAGTCCGATGATGTCGTCCTCTCTGCCACTACCTCCGGACACCTCCGGCAGCGTCGGGTCCGGCATACCACTCGCCGCTTCACGAGCAGACTTTTGTCGATGGCATTCGGCACAGAGCGTCCAAAGATTCGTCTCCTCATTACCACCACCGAACTGAAGTGCAATTCGGTGATCGAGTTCACTGTCACAGAGGTCAACCACACGACCACAGATACAGCACTGCCCGGCGTCCCTCAGCCAGATATGACGCTTGAGGGAAACACGTGCACTGCCACTGACACGACGCTGCTCCCCCTTCAGAATATTCACCCGTCGGGTATTCAGTGTTTTGATTCTGCTCTGGAGTGTACGAAGCTCAGCCATGTAAAATCCCCGTCATATGGCAATCAGTAAAGGAAATAAATATGTCATCGAAAAACCGGACCCGCAGAACCACAACCCGCAATATCCGTTTCCCCAATCACATAATTGAACAGATCAACATCGCCCTTGAGCATAAAGGGTCCGGTAACTTTTCAGCGTGGGTTATTGAAGCCTGCAGGAGAAGGCTGGCAACAGATGCAACGCATCTGCGCCCGGCCAGCATGACAAATAACGAGAAATGAACGTTCGGTTTCTTCCACCATCGCACCGGACAGGCGACTATGAGGGGACAACGCCGCGCTCCGTTAACGCGGTAAACCCCGGTGTGTATCGTTTTTGATTATCCCCGCACACTCGCGCAGAGGAGTCTCCCTGTCGGGCTGCGGTCTCTGTTAATGCAGGAATACGGCGACAATACCGCGCATGGATAATAAGGTCGCTCAACACACTGGCTGTAATACCATGCGGCATTTAGCGGCATTCATCGTACACTCCACGGTTAGCTCTTCATTCGTGGCATTCACCTGAAAGGTCCGGGAGTGTAATTGCGTACATTTACCACTGAACGAACCTTCAACAAGAACACGACCACGCTGCAAAATACGGAACGGAATTGTTCCCTGAAAAGGTTCTACGGTTACCCGTAATTTCTTCATGTATCCTCCGGATAATAAAAAGCCAGCTTAGTGCACTGAGTGCGGATATATTCCTGCGCCCCTTCCAGCTGCTTCTGCATTGTCATCAACCGTTCTCTGAGGATGAAATAATCCCGTTCAGCGGTGTCTGCCAGTCGGGGGCCGGTTGCATTATCCACGCTGGAGGTGCCGGTGGCTTCACGCACGGTACCGGGGCAGGTGGCGTTGACCCGCAGGCGCTTACGACCAGCGGCAACATCAGCGCGCAGAGTTTCATTTTCAGCTCTCGCATCGGCTAATTCCTTCGTGTATCTGGCATCAAGCGCAGCGACATCTCGCTGGCGCTGCTGCATGTCAGTAATAGTGGCATTCGCCAGTTTCAGCTCACTGACTTTTTTATCGCGCTGCGCTTTGTAGGTGATGGCGTTATCGCGGTAATGATTCAGCCCCAGACTAAGCACACCACAGGCTACCAGCATGACAATAATCACCACACACAGAACACGGTTCATATCACCACCAACGGATTGCCCAGACCAGAACAGCAATGGCCACAATACGAATGGCAAATGCCATTGCCCGAATAAGTTCAGCACTCATCTTTTTAAAGTTCACGATTTCAGCGCAATGACCAGTTTTGCCAGCCCATACAGCATCGGAGACACAGCAATACCAACAGCCACCCACTTAATAGCAAAAGCCAGCGCTCTGCTGATGTCATCAGTCACTGTCACCCCAGCAGCCCCGACGAAGACAACATCACCCAGGCGAGGGACAGAAAAAGAGCAACCAGCATTAGTGAAAATGAAATACCGACAATCACACACAGGACCTTTGCCGGCGTTATGAGTTTGTCTGACATAGCTACCCCTTAATTGCCACAATTAACTGGGATACTACCCATAAAAAAGGGATGCTCCAGACCAGCAAAAATTTCCAGTTTGGTAATTGACTAATCATGAGTCGCAACTCCCTAATCAGTTTGCTAAAATCAATCAAGGCAGCCTCCCATAGCTTACTGCCATAAAAACAAAACCCCGCTTGCTGCCAACAAACGGGGTTTTTACTTTTATTCACTTAGGTTTTGCCAGTTCACAGGACTTCGTGTTATCCGCCCGCGTTGGCCAACCTCATTTTTCAGCAAAATATTCTGCTTATCTGTCGATTCCCCAGCACGCCAGCGCGCTCTCCTGGTCACGACGGAATACCTGACCGTAACAGTTATTTGAGCGAATACGGCAGTCTCTGCCACCGTCCTTAATCCACCAGCGAATCGCTTCGCATGCTCCCCTGCGATCACCTGCATTAATTCGTCTGTAAAACGTCGACGGGAAACACTTACCGGGACCAATGTTGTACGGACAGAATGACGCGATCCCCGCTTTCTGGGGTTCGGTCAATGGCACTTTGATGTTTTTCTCCACCCATGCCAGCGCCTTATCACGCTCAATGGCGTTAACCCGGTCGCATTTTTCCTTCGACAACTTCATGCCCGGAACGACAGGTTTGCCATCCACCAGGATGGCACCGCGGCAGATGGTCCAGATACCCGCGCCATCACGGTATGCCGTGGTGTGGTTACCTTCCTTTTCATCCAGAAACTGGTCGAGAATGTCAGGCGCAGGCGCACCAGCGGCAATCAGCGCCAGAACGGCAGCCGACAGGCCGTATCTGATTTTTGCGTTCATGGATATTTATCAGGATTTATCGGTTTCTGAGCCCTGGATATGTTTATCAGTTCCAGCCTGTTGCCTCAGGCTGCTAACAGGTCAATACAATCATGAGGATTATTTATGGACAATAACACCATTTCTCTACAGGAGTTGCTCGACAGCATTTCCAGGCTTCGGGAAGACGTGAATACCCTTACCGTCGCCTTCTCATATCTGGCATTCTCAATTCCAAGGGAACAGATGCAATCAACGCTGGCATCAATCCAGTTTGAATCATGCAATCCCAAATGGTCTCAGGAACAACAAGACTCTTTCAGGCGGCTTGCTGTATTACTGGATGAAAAATATGCTGGTAAAATTACCATTTCGGCGGACTCTTCAGAGAACCCGTAATTATTCCCGGTAGTTTTCCTCTGTAGGTTATCAACACATCCTGCGCCTCTAAAATTACGGGGCGCTTTTCCGGCGACTGCTCATCCCCTTCACATAACCCGGCAGCAACATCCAGGAAGACCTGTCTGATGCTCCTTCTGGCTGCTGCCTCATAAAACTCCAGCGCGGCACCTTCAACACGGTCCAGCGAGATGTCCAGGTCAAAAATTTCACCGTCAAAGCGTTTTTTGTCCCGTAACGCTAAAGTTACCGTAACTTTATTCTCAAAATTGCGGATCCCTTTCACAATCAGTTCATAGTTTTGAGTCATTGAATTACTCTCCCCGTGCAGCCTTACGACGGTCCTCTCTGATTTTGAAATACAGGTTAGTCAGATATGTCAGCAGCCCAAACAGCAGACTCCCCAGCACGCCTATTGCCGCCCACTGAGACGGGGAAACCCTGTCCAGCAACTGCAGGAACCAGTAGCCCGTTCCCACCGCTGACGTGGTGTATGACACACCTGTTGTGATTTTTTCCATCTGGTACATACCCCGTCTCCCGTTATCCGGAAGCTGACAACAATAAAAAAAGCCACCAGTTAAGTACTGATGGCTCTGATAACTCATGCAGGCATCTCAGACGACCCACTGACACTACCGGTGAGTTTAACGATACCTTCCATTTGACTGGCTCACTTTTTATGATGATGCCGGTGCATTTATCTCCAGCGCCAGACTTTCTATCTCAACGCCATACGTTACATTTTTGGTAATATCCATCAGCGTCAGTGCATTTAGTCCCACTGCCAGACTGTCTTTTATGGCCTGGAATGCCGGGCCAGTACGATGACGTAGTATCACTCCGGCTCAGTTGCACCACTGACCACCACATCACCTTCTGCTGCAATCGCCTGCATCAGGGTATAAGGGGTTATGGCCA
>OBRJ01000376.1_pt1 | contig 27394 bp, 16 predicted proteins | sample 1494831 | NCBI WGS metagenome assembly OBRJ01 (sample SAMEA3360658, study PRJEB22359) | human gut metagenome | biome: ENVO:urban biome; feature: ENVO:human-associated habitat; material: ENVO:feces | place: Bangladesh | collected 2011
GCAATAGTCATACCATCCGCGCAATGCTCCAAAAAATCGGGAGTCAGTTTGTGCAGAATCGTCAAATCTGTCTATTGCGTTTTTCGCCCCGTTCGGCTATAATCATCGCATAGACAGCAACGACGCTGTGAGTCACCTCCTGACTCGCAGCGTCGTTTCGTTTAACCCGATATTTCGTGGGAGAGCCCGCCTCTTTCCGCGTAAAAATCCGCGACCAGCTGGAGTATTTCAATTCAAGTAAGGAGTAGGATTTATGGCAGCAAATGTTATGGAGATCTACGGCAGCAAGGTGTTCAACGAGCACGTCATGAAGGAGCGCCTCCCCAGCGCTACCTACAAGAGCCTCGAGAAGACCCTGCACAAGGGCGCACCTCTGGACATCGAGGTGGCAAACGTCGTGGCCAGCGTCATGAAGCGCTGGGCTATGGAGCTGGGTGCCACCCACTACACCCACTGGTTCCAGCCGCTGACCGGCATTACCAGCGAGAAGCATGACGGCTTCGTCTCCCCCGTGGGCGACGGCACCGCCATCATGGAGTTCAACGGCAAGGAGCTGGTGCGCGGCGAGCCCGACGCCTCTTCCTTCCCCTCCGGCGGCCTGCGCGCCACCTGTGAGGCCCGCGGCTACACCGCATGGGACCCCACCAGCTTCGCTTTCGTGAAGGACGACGTCCTCTGCATCCCCACCGCATTCGTCAGCTATACCGGCGAGGCGCTGGACAAGAAGACTCCCCTGCTGCGCTCCATGAACGCGCTGTCCAATCAGGCCATCCGCGTCCTGAAGCTCTTCGGCAAGGACGTGGATTACGTCTCCACCACCGTCGGCCCCGAGCAGGAGTACTTCCTTATTAAGAAGGAAGACTACGAGGCCCGTCAGGACCTCATCCTCACCGGCCGCACCCTCTTCGGCGCACCATCCGCCAAGGGTCAGGAGCTGGAAGAGCACTACTTCGGCGTCATCCGCCCCGAGGTCTCCGCTTTCATGAAGGAGCTGGACGAAGAGCTGTGGAAGCTGGGCGTCCCCGCCAAGACCAAGCACAACGAGGTGGCTCCCTGCCAGCATGAGCTGGCCCCCATCTTCGACACCACCAACGTCGCCATCGACCACAACCTGCTGACGATGGAGATGATGAAGAAGCTGGCCCCCAAGTACGGTCTGGTCTGCCTGCAGCACGAGAAGCCTTTCGAGGGCGTCAACGGCAGCGGCAAGCACAACAACTGGTCCATGTCCACCACCCACGAGAATCTGCTGGACCCGGGCGACACCCCCATGGAGAACCTGCAGTTCCTGGTCTTCCTGGCCGCCGTCATCAAGGCTGTCGATGAGTACGCCGACCTGCTCCGCACCTCCGTCGCCACCCCCGGCAACGACCACCGTCTGGGCGCCAACGAGGCACCTCCGGCCATCATCTCCATCTTCGTGGGCGAAGAGCTGGAAGCCGTCATCGACGCCATCGCTTCCGATTCTCCCTACGCCGGCCCCGTCAAGATGAAGATGGACCTCGGCGTCGATGTCCTGCCCAAGTTCAGCAAGGACACCACCGACCGCAACCGTACTTCTCCCTTTGCCTTCACCGGCAACAAGTTCGAGTTCCGTATGCCCGGCTCCGCCGAGAACCTGAGCGACTGCAACACCATCCTGAACACCGCCGTCGCCAAGGAGCTGAAGGGCTACGCTGACGAGCTGGAGAAGGCCGACGACTTTACCAGCGCCGCCATCGCCCTCGTCAAGCGCACCATCCGCGACCACCGCCGCGTCATCTTCAACGGCAACGGCTACACTGCCGAGTGGGAAGAGGAAGCAGCAAAGCGCGGCCTGCCCAACAAGAAGAACACCCCCGCCGCTCTGCCCGCCCTCATCGAGCCGAAGAACATCGCCCTGATGGAGGACTTCGGCGTCCTGACCAAGGTCGAGATGGAGAGCCGCTACGAAGTTGAGATGGAGCACTACTCCAAGATCATCAACATTGAGGCCCTGACCATGCTGGAGATGGCCCGCAAGCAGCTGCTGCCCGCCGTCAACGCCTACATGAGTGAGGTCGCCAACACCGCCGCCTCCAAGCTGGCCGTCAGCGAGAGCCTGAGCGTCCGCAGCGAGACGAAGGCACTGACCCGCCTGTCCGCCGACGCCGACGCCATGAGCGACGCTGTGGACGAGCTGCAGGCCGCCGTCGATGCCGCAAAGGCCCTCTCCGACGAGAGCGCAAAGGCCGTCGCCTTCCACGACGACGTTCTGCCCAAGATGGACGCCCTCCGCGCCGCCGCCGACGACGCCGAGACCATCTGCGGCGAGGACTACTGGCCTCTGCCCAGCTACAGCAAGATGCTCTACTACGTCTGATCTTCACATACCAGCGTAGAATAAAGCACCGCCGGCTGAGGCGCTTATCTGAGCCATTCTCCTTTTCCTATTTCTTACACCAGCCTGAAGACCTGCCTCTGTACAGAGGCAGGCCTTTAGGCGTTTTTTAAGAAGACATACTTTTCAGAGGACACACACCTATGAGTTATACGACACAGCAGGACATCCTCGATTTCGTCGAGGACAACAACGTAAAATTTGTCCGCTTCGCGTTCTGTGACATCTTCGGCTTCCAGAAGAACATCGCCGTGCTGGCCAGCGACCTTCCCAAGGCGCTGGAAGATGGCGTCTGCTTCGACGGCAGCGCCATCGCGGGCTTCATGCACGTGGAGGAGAGCGACCTGCTCCTCCGGCCCGACCTGTCCACCATGACCATCCTGCCCTGGCGCACGGCTGAGGGCCGGGTGATGCAGTTCTTCTGCGACGTGGAAAAGCCGGACAACACCCCCTTCGGCGGCAACTGCCGCGGCTTCCTGCGGGACATCAACCGCCGGTTCAAGCAGCTGGGCCTGCGCTGCAACGTCGGCACCGAGTGCGAGTTCTATCTCTTCGAGAACGACGACCGGGGCCGTCCCACCCGCATCCCCATCGACGCAGGCGGCTATTTCGACGTAGCGCCGCTGGACGCCGGCGAGAACATCCGCCGGGACATCTGCCTGACCATGGAGCAGATGGGCCTTGCCCCCCAGCACAGCCACCACGAGAACGGCCACGGCCAGAATGAGATCGATTTCCACTACGCCGGCCCCCTCAAGACCGCCGACAACATCTTCCTGTTCAAGCAGATCGTCCGGGCCGTGGCGGCCAGCAACGGCTTCCACTCCAGCTTCCTGCCGAAGCCCCTGCCCGACCAGGCCGGCAGCGGCCTCCACATCAACCTCTCGCTGACCATGGACGGCAAGAACCTCTTTGAGGGCGACATCGCCCCCGACAGCATCCCGGGCAGCTTCATGGCGGGCATCCTCCGCCACAGCCGGGAGCTGACGGCCTTCACGAATCCCCTGCCCAACAGCTACCTCCGCTTCGGCTGCGATGAGGCTCCCCGCTACGTGAGCTGGAGCCGCCAGAACCGCAGCCAGCTGGTCCGCATCCCGCAGGTGAAGGGCGACAACTGCCGGATGGAGCTGCGCAGCCCCGACCCCGCCTGCAACCCCTACCTCGCCATCGGCCTCGTGCTGGCAGCAGGCCTCGACGGCATCGAGAACCGGATGGAGCTGTCTGCCCCTGTCAACCGCAACCTCTTCATCCCGGACGAAGCCGCCGGTCTCGACCTCGAGACCCTGCCCGCCTCGCTGGAAGAGGCCGTCGAGGTGGCCAAGAACAGCGAGTTCCTTCACAAATTCCTGCCCGACGAGCTGAGCCGCCGCTACTATGCCGAGGCTCTGCGCCGCTGCGAGGCGCTCAAGAACGCCTCCGACCCCGCCGAATACGAGCGCGTCCACTACTTCAATGCCATCTGATGCAGAATGACATAGGAAAGGAGTGAGCCGAATGGGACGTGCCCTGATCGTAAGCGCGGGCGCAAGCTCCAACGAATATATCTCCGCACGCCTGACGGAGCTGGGCTATGCGCGGCCCCTCATCGTACCAAGTGCGGCGGAGGCGCGGCGGAGGATGCTGGAATCCGACTTTGAGCTCATCGTGGTCAACTCGCCGCTGCCGGATGAGTTCGGCCACGAGCTGTGCGCCGACGCCGTGGAGAAAACGGATGCCGGTGTGATATTTCTGGCCAAGGCCGCAGCCGCCGAGCAGCTTCTGACCCCGCTGAGCGAAGAAGGCGTTCTGCTGGTCACGAAGCCCTTCTCCAACACCTTCTTTTTGCAGGCCATCCACATGGCCGCCGCCAGCAACCACCGCCTCCTGCTTTTGCGGCAGGAGAATCAGCGGATGCAGGAAAAGCTGGCGCAGGTGCGGCTGGTGAGCCGCGCCAAGTGCTGCCTCATCGAGCTGGGCCGCATGACCGAGGCCGAGGCGCACCGCTACATCGAGAAAAAAGCGATGGACACCCGGCGCGACCGCGCCGAGGTCGCGCAGGAGATACTGGACTCCTACGACCCCGCGCAATAATCCGTATTGCGCCCCCACTGAGGGAAAGTATCTGCTTATCGTGCTATTCACGGCAAAGAATATCTGTAAATTAGAGGAGAACCATTATGGCAAAGTTTATTTTCGTGACCGGCGGCGTCGTCTCCGGTCTGGGCAAAGGCATCACCGCCGCCTCTCTGGGCCGACTGCTGAAGTGCCGCGGCCTCAAGGTGGCCAGCCAGAAGCTGGACCCCTACGTGAACGTGGACCCGGGTACCATGAGCCCCCTGCAGCACGGCGAGGTCTTCGTCACCGACGACGGCACCGAGACCGACCTGGATCTCGGCCATTACGAGCGCTTCATCGACGAGAACCTGAACAAGTATTCGAACCTCACCACCGGCAAGGTCTACTGGAACGTGCTGAACAAGGAGCGCCAGGGCGCTTACCTCGGCCAGACCGTCCAGATCATCCCCCACATCACCAACGAGATCAAGAGCTATATCTACAATCTGGCCTCTTCCACCGAGGCCGATGTGGTCATTACCGAGATCGGCGGCACCACCGGCGACATCGAGAGCCAGCCCTTCCTCGAGGCCATCCGTCAGGTGGGCCTCGAGCAGGGCAAGGAGAACTGTTGCTTCATCCATGTGGTGCTGGTGCCTTACATCTCCGGCTCCGATGAGTACAAGTCCAAGCCCGCACAGCACTCCGTCAAGGAGCTGCAGGGCATGGGCGTCAGCCCCGATATCATCATCCTCCGCGCCGACGGCAGCGTGGGCAGCGACATCCGCCGGAAGATCAGCACCTTCTGCAACGTCAAGCCGGAGTGCGTCATCGAGAACCTGACCATGCCCAGCCTCTACCAGTGTCCGCTGATGCTCCACACCGGCGGCCTCGACGACGTGGTGGTCAAGCAGCTGCATCTGGATGTTCCCCCCGCCGACCTCACCGAGTGGAAAGAGATGCTGGCCCGGATCGCCACCCGCAGCAAGACCTGCACCATCGCCCTCGTGGGCAAGTACGTCAAGCTGCATGACGCCTATCTGTCCGTCATGGAAAGCCTCTACCACGCCGGCTTCGAGAACGACAGTCAGGTGGAGATCAAGTGGGTGGAGAGCGAGGACCTGCCCGATCAGGCAGCCTGCAGGGAAGCCTTTGCGGACGTAGACGGCATCATCGTCCCCGGCGGCTTCGGCGACCGCGGCATCGAAGGCATGATACAGGCCGCACAGTACGCCCGCGAGAACGATGTCCCCTACTTCGGCATCTGCCTCGGTATGCAGATCATGGTCATGGAGTTCGCCCGCCACGTTCTGGGCTACGCCGACGCCAACTCCAGCGAGTTCACCCCCGAGGGTCATCACAACGTCATCGACCTGATGGCCGACCAGCAGGGCAGCATCCCCAAGGGCGGCACCATGCGTCTGGGCAAGTACCCCTGCACCGTCCTGCCCGGCACCAAGATGGCCGAGTGCTACGGCCAGAGCGAGATCTGGGAGCGCCACCGCCACCGCTACGAGTTCAACAACGACTACCGTCAGGAGATGCAGGACGCCGGTCTGGTCATCTCCGGCACCAGCCCCGACGGCCGCCTTGTGGAGACCGTGGAGCTGCCGGGCCGTGACTTCCACCTCGGCGCACAGTTCCACCCCGAGTTCAAGAGCCGTCCCAACCGCGCACATCCCCTGTTCAAGGGCTTCATCGCAGCGGCGCTGAAGTTCAAGAAGGGCAAGATGGGGCGCTGACCCTCGCTAAAGCCTCTCCCTCTGGGAGAGGTGTCACCGAAGGTGACGGAGAGGGCAAACCCGTGGCGAAAGAGCCGCCGCACAGCGATAGGCAGGCTCTTTGTCAGAGCGAGATAGTATCGCAGTATAAGAGCTGTTTGGCAGCATCCTTGCCCTCTCAGGCGCTTCGCGCCAGCTCCCCCAGAGGGGGAGCCTCTGGCGTGTCGGTCAGGTTTCGCCTGAATGAACAAAGTTTAATCTATCATAAACAGGAGTGCCCTGCTACAGAGGCTAGTAGCAGCTTGACAAGGAACAGTGTTCCGAAGCTGCTGCCCTCTGTAGCAGGGCACTCTTTTTTGCGTTATATTGAGCTTTCAGCGGTCAGTTCAGAGTTGACCGGCCTGCCAATGGCTCCCCCTCTGGGGGAGCTGTCACGCCGCAGGCGTGACTGAGAGGGCTTCTGCCGGGCAAGCTCTCTATGTAAAAAGCTTACTTGCTGGCCTTCGTGGTCTTCTTACGGGCAGCGGTCTTGCGGGCAGGCTTTGCGGCAGGAGCGGCCTCGGCGGGCTTTTCCTCGGCCTTGGCGGGTGCGGCTTCGGCCTTTGCCCCAGCGGACTTCGCAGCAGTCTTGGCGGCGGTCTTCTTTGCCGCAGGCTTTCTGGTGGTCTTCTTCGCGGCAGGTGCAGCCTTTTCCTCAGCCAGCTTTTCCTCGGCGGGAGCAGCGGCCTCGGCCTTGACCTCGGCGGGCTTTTCCTCCGCCTTGGGGGCGTGCTTTGCGCGGTCCTTCACCTCGGAGATGGTCCACAGTTGGTCCTCGCCGGCAGTCTCTTGCCAGATCTGGAGCACAGCGCCGTCCGCAGTACCCATGCCCACGGTGTCTATGCACTTGCCGGCAGCCCACATGGAGCGCAGGCGGACGGTGCCGGCCGGGGTGGGCTCCATCTTCCACATCTGGGAAGTGCCGCCCACGTCCTCCCACAGGTGGAGCCAGGTGCCGTTTGCGGTGCCGGTCATCATCAGGTCGATGAGCTTGCCGGAGGCGCGGTTGCGGATACGGTAAACGCCGTCGCCCTCGCGGACGAAAGCCCACTCCTGCTCGGGCTTGCGCTCGTACCTGCCCAGACGGATGTTGCCGCCGTCCTTGACGCTCTCCACAGCCTGAATGACGCTGCCGGTCTTGGCGGCGATGGTGTAGAAGCGGTCTGCTTCAATGATGGTCTGTGCCACAGATTTCATAAGATTTCCCTCCTTATCCCGGGGCAGGATCTCCCCGGAACTCTTCTCTGCGCTGTTTTTTGTCTTCGCGCTTTTGTTTCTTTCCATAAATTATACCACTCGACGTGATTTTTTACAAGCAATTCGACCTTTCTTTGGCAAATTTGCCAAAAGGCATTCCATTTTCTCCTGCTTTTGCACTCAATACCCTAACTTTTTGCAACGGAGCCGACCGCCGCTGGTGCAGTGCCATCATCTCGACATTTCCCCCGATCTGCGCTATACTTTATTGTATATCTGCATTTTACCCGTTCTTTGCGCAAAGAGCGGTATTTTCTTTGATTTCTGAAAGTGAGGTATCTCTTCATGCCGTCTTCCCCCCGCACCGCATCCGACGCCGCCGAGCTGGAGCGCAGCAGGCTCCAGTTCGAGAAAATGACCCAGACCCCCGTGCCGAAGCTCATTCTCGGCCTCGCGGCCCCCACCATCCTGAGTATGCTCATCACCAGCATCTACAATCTGGCCGACACCTTCTTTGTGGGCCAGCTGTCCACCAGCGCGTCGGGCGCGGTGGGCGTCGTGTCGAGCCTGATGGCCATCATTCAGGCCCTCGGCTTCATGCTGGGCCACGGCGCGGGCGGCATCATCAGCCGCAGCCTCGGCAGTCAGGACACCCACGCGGCCACAAAGTTCGCCTCCACCAGCTTCTTCACGGCGCTGACCTTCGGCGCAGTGCTGGCCGTTCTCGGTCTCGCTGCCCTGCCCGACTTCATGCTGCTGCTGGGCAGCACCGACACCATCCTGCCCCACGCCTGCGCCTATGCGCGGCCCATCCTCATCGCGGCCCCGCTCATGATGTCGAGCCTCGTGATGAACAACATCCTCCGCTACGAGGGCAAGGCCAGCTTCGCCATGATCGGCCTCGTCACCGGCGGTGTGCTCAACATCGTGCTGGACCCTGTCTTCATCTTCGGCCTCGGCATGGGGACCGGCGGCGCAGGCACGGCCACCGCCCTGAGCCAGAGCATCAGCTTCTGCATCCTGCTTTCCATGTTCCTGCGGGGCAAGACCGTCAGCCGATTCCGCATCCCCCAGGTCACCCGCAGCGCCCGGGACTTCGGGCAGATCTTCTTCAACGGTGCGCCCAGCTTCGGCCGTCAGGGCCTGAATAGCATCGGCAGCATGCTGCTGAACGTCGCCGCCCGCAGCTACGGCGACGCTGCCGTGGCCGGCATGAGCATCGTGTCCCGCATCTTCCAGTTCGTGCTGTCGGTGGCTATCGGCGTCGGACAGGGCCTGCAGCCTGTGGCGGCCTTCAACTACGGCGCCCGCCGCTTTGCCCGGGTGCGGAAAGCGGCCATCTTCACCATTTCCACCGCTTTCGTCTTTATGGCGGTGCTCAACTCCCTCTGCTGGTTCAACGCCGAGCCCCTCATCCGCCTCTTCCGCGACGACCCCAAGGTCACCGCCGTGGCTCTGCCCGCCCTGCGGTATCAGTGCGTCGCCATGTTCTTACAGCCCGTCATCATCGTGACGAATATGATGTTCCAGTCCATCGGCAAGTCGGGCCGGGCTACCTTCCTCGCCTGCTGCCGTCAGGGCGTCTGCTTCATCCCGCTCATCCTCACCCTGCCCCGCATCTGGGGCCTGAGCGGCATCGAGCTGTGCCAGCCCATCGCCGATGGCCTCACCTTCTGCATCTCGGTGCCTTTCCTGCTGCCCTTCCTGAAGGAGCTGAAGGAACAGGGAGACGAAGAATAAGCTTGTCATAAAACTGTAACCAGACCCGTCCACATTTCTGTAATGAAATGTCCGGGTCTTTCGTATATACTATAGATGGGAAAGTCAAATTCTGGGAGACTGTGAGGTGTTTCTATGAAGACCACTCTGCTTCGACTCAGCCGCCGCGCCGCCTGCCTCGTGCTGGCGGGCGGGCTGCTGACGAGCTGTTCGCTGCTGCCTGCGGCGTCGCCCCGGCACGAGGGGACGGCGTCCTCGCAGGCCCCGCAGTATTACAGCGACGCATGGCTCAGCGACGACTCGCTCCACTACCTCTACTCTTACGCCGGGAACGGCGGCGGCACCATCCTCCGGGGCGGCAGGGTGCTCTACAAAGCCAGCAGCTCCGACAGCATCCAGCTGCTGAAGGACACCCTCACCGGCGAGACAGGCCACTACCTCGTGGCCCACTCCATCCTTGGCACGGAGGAGCGCACTTCCACCCTTTACGACGCCGACGGCAATCCGGTCATGACCTTTCCCTACGCCGTGAACGTCACCCTCTCGGGCGGGCTGCTCATCCTGCGGGACGACGCTGACGTCTGGGCTTCCGAGAACGGCACCACCGGCGGCACTCGGGTGTACGACCTCGCCACAGGCGCCCAGCTTCTCGTACCCGAAACAGTGCTCGACTGTCTCGTGGTGGACGAGGGCGGCCAGCGCCTCGTCTTCAACTGCTACGACCTGCCCGAGGGCCTTACTTACGCCTACGACGACCCCGACCAGAAGCTCCACCAGTATGTCCTCATCACCGACCGGGAGGGCAATGTGCTGATGCGGGAGGACGGCTGCACGGCCAGCACCCTCGCATCGTACCGCGGCGGCTTTGCCGACTGGCTCGATTTGAGCTGGTTCCGCAGCTCAGACTGGGGCATCACCCGCGAAGCCCTCTACAACGTCACCACCGGCGAACTGCTCACCGGCGAAGACGACAGCGCCGTCTCGGCCTGCGGCGTGGGCGTTGCCTGCCTCCAGAGCCGTCAGGACAGCCGCTCCGTCCTCTACGATTTGAACGGCGGCGAGGCCGTGGAGCTGGGCCGCTTCGACCGGGGCGTGAACACTTACACCCCCGGCTGCGTCGTCCTCTCCGGCAGCGATGACCCGGACAGCCCCTACACCCTCATCGACCTCGCCAGCGGCGAAAAGACCGCCATCCAGCGAAGAGACACGGACTACCGCTCCGGCAACGTCGCTGTGCTGACGACGGACAACATCCTCAAGGTCTACGACGGCACCACCGGCGCGCTGCTGACCGACGTGGAGGCAGCGCCCGTGGAAGAAGCACAGTACATCAGCGTGACGGCCCTGCCCGACGGCTACGCCCTGCTGCAGTACGACGACGAAAACTACAACACCATCGCCATCCAGACCTACGGCGGAGAGGGTCTGCTCTGGTCGTCCGCCGGTGAGGCTGAGCAGTACACCTACGCTTCCTACCTCACCAGCACCGCCAGCGGCCCGGTGCTCACAGCCCGCCGGGACAGCCGTGACGGCAGCAACCTCTACGATGTGCTGGACATGGAGGGCAACCTGCTTCTCCGCCGCCTCGGCAGCTGCTACAGCCCGGACGACCTGCCCGACGACTGCTTTATCGCGCGGCAGGGCTTCGACTACGGCCTGATGGACTCCACCGGCCAGTGGCTCTACCGCGAAAGCATCTTCTCCTCCCCCAGCGACGATGCTGGCGGGGGCTACCTGTACTGACACGGAGGTTTTTGATATGAAAGAGATGATCTCCCGCCGCAGCTTCCTGCGCGTGATGGGCCTCGGCCTCGGGGCGGCGATGCTCACCGCCTGCAAGACCGGCACGGCGGACTCCCCCGCCGACTCTCCGGCAGCGTCCGTCCCCGATGCGGACACGCCCGTCCCCTTCCTGACCGAGGACGAGTTCCCCCGCCTCGACGGCTCCACGGCCTGCATCCCCCTGATGGCCCAGATGAAGGCCGACGTCACCGGCATGGACCTTCTCGAGGCCCAGACCGGCATCACCGTCAGCACCACAGCCTATGCCTGGGAGAACTTCGGCCTCTGGTCCCGCAGCGACAGCGAGGACTACGGCGCACAGCTGCTCATCGTCTACGAGGCCCCCGAGTACGTCAAGGAAGAGCTGGCCGAGGCCGACGCAAAGCTCGAGCAGAAAGCCATCGGCCGGGACGCGCTGGTGTTCATCGTCAACGAAGAGAATCCCGTCCAGAGCCTGACCCAGCAGCAGCTGCGGGATATTTATGCGGGCCGCATCACCAGCTGGAAGGACGTGGGCGGCGCGGACGCCCCCATCGTGGCGTTCCAGCGGGGCGTGGACTCGGGCAGTCAGACCCTCTTCAAAAAGCTGCTCATCGACAAGGGCGACGGCCAGCTGATGGCCGCGCCCACCGAGCTTGCCCCCGCCGACATGGGCGGCCTCGTGGACAGCATCGCCGAGTACAACAACTCCGCCAACGCCATCGGCTTTTCGGTCTACTACTACATCGACCAGATGTACTCGAAGCCCGGCCTCCGTCTGCTGGCCGTGGACGGCGTGGCCCCCGGCAATGACACCATCGCCGATGAGAGCTACCCGCTCTGCAACGAGTTCTACGCAGTCGTCCACGCGGACGCCGCCCCCGACAGCCCCCAGCGGAAGGTCTACGACTGGCTGGATACCGACGAGGGACGCAGGTGCATCGAGAAGGCGGGGTATGTAGCCCTCTCAGTCACGCCGCAGGCGTGACAGCTCCCCCAGAGGGGGAGCCATTGGCAGGCCGGACAGCTCTAAGCTGACTGCGGAAAGCTTAATATAACGCAAAAAAGAGTGCCCTGCTACAGAGATTAGCAGCAGCTTGACAAGGATATTGTTCCGAAGCTGCTGCCCTCTGTAGCAGGGCACTGCTGTTTTCAAGATAAAGAAACTTCACTCATTCAGCGTGAGCCTACCCGGCTCGCCAGTGCCTCTCCCTCTGGAAGCAACGGCGACGACCGCCGCCAGCGGCGGAAACAGGGAGTCGCTGTTGGGGCCGCGGCCAGCAGGATGCAAGCGGCAGCGCAGCAGACGCTGGGAGCCGCAACCCGGGCAGTGTCATTGCGAAGCAATGACGGAGAGGGCAAGCCCGCTGGCGGCTCACGGTCAGGCTTCCCTTCGTACAACCTCTCAGTCTCACTTCGTTCGACAGCTCCCCTAGTAGGGGAGCCTCTGGCGAAACCGTTCACTTTGCTGGGCCTGCCAAAGCCTCTCCCTTTGGGAGAGGTGGCACGCCGCAGGCGTGACGGAGAGGTTGTACAAAGACGAGCCTGCCCTCTGTAGCAAGGCCCGCCCTTTTACGCCATATTACGCCTCAGGCGTCTAGTAGAAAGTGGCCCGGCCTGCCAAGGGCTCCCCCTCTGGGGGAGCTGGCGCGAAAGCGCCTGAGAGGGCTGCACCGCCAAACACCACAGCGGCGTCGTGATGAGCCGATCTCAATACCCGCGCCCCGCCGGGCGGCATGATTTTTCTGCATACCTTGCAGAAAAAGAGGCCAAGACCCATTCTGTCAGGTCTTGGCCTCTTTCCTGTTTCCTTTATAGGCCGAACAAATCGGCGTGTGTGCCGGTGCTTACTAAGTACAGCTCTGTGTCGGTCTGCCGATAAATCAGCAGCCAATCTGGCTGTATATGGCATTCACGGCAGCCGGTATAGTTGCCTGTTAAGCTGTGGTCTCTGTTCTTCGGGGGCAGCATGTCCGGCACGCGCAGCACATCAACGACCGCCTGCGGCAGATCCATGTTATAGTGCCGCCTCATGCAGGTTTTATAATCCTTTTTGAACTGCGTGGAAGTGTTCAGCTTTAACACGGTTTAGCCCTCCGCCGCCAGTTGAGCGAAGAGATCCGCGGTGGAACCCTCAAAATGTTCTCCCTTGCCTGTTTCAATCATATTTTCGACTTCCTCAATCGCGGCCAGAGTCTTCGCATTGGGCGTTTCCACATCATCGGGGAGCGCAGCCCCCTGCAAATAAGAGACAACAAAAATCAGCTTGCTCTCCGGAATCTGGTCTATCAGAGTCTTGGCATATTCTCTTGTACTCATAACACACCCATCCTTTCGTGTAAAGTTTCAGGCTTATAAGTATTATAGCACTTTTTTTCTTTATTGAACAGTCCTGCATACCTTTTCCCAAAAAGCAAAAGCCCCACGACACACACCGCTTTTCAGCGGTATATCGTAGGACTTTTTGGAGCTGGTGACAGGAGTTGAACCTGCAACCGACTGATTACAAATCAGTTGCGCTGCCATTGCGCCACACCAGCGGGTATCGTTTGCACAGGGTACTTTAGTAGAATACCAGAAACCTCCCCGCTTGTCAATATCTTTGTCTGCCCCCGGCCCCGCTGTACGGCCCATGCAGCGCTCTGTTTCAGGGCGTTTCGAGACATCTGAGGGGCGATTCACGCACAAAACACGGCGATTCACGCAGATTTGGCCACATTATGGCCGGAATGTGGTAGAATAAATCAGACTCAACATTTATGCTTCTTTCACAAGCTCCTTCCTCTTCGTTGGGAGCTTCTGTGCAAAACCCACACTTTTCAGAGGAGGTTTCTATGATTTCTTATCGCAAGCTCGCAATGCGCGTTCTGGGGCATCCGCTGCGGGTGCCGACAAACACCCCCCGGCCCGCGTCCCACCGGGTGACGGCGCTGGCGCTGACAGCCGCAATGGTGGCCGGCATGGCCGCACCGGCGTATGCGGGTACCTATTACATAGGCGATGGTGACATCACCATCACCAAAGACGAAAAGGGCGACGTCTATGTCAAGCACGCCGACAACAAAGATAAAAGCAATGGTGATGTAGACAACGGCGACATCGTCATCAAGGGCGGCAAGCGCTCAGAGGATACCACCGCCCCCGGCGGCGGCTCTTCCGAAGGCGGCACCTCCGCAACCTCTGCCGCCAAATCCGCGTCGGCCACGCTCAAAGTAGAAGACAGCGAAAACGAAGACAAAGACATGGCCTACCCCGGCGACACCAAGGGCAGCGACTCTTCTGAGGGCGGCGGCGAGGAAAACGAGACCCAGTCCACGGAAAAGGACCAGACTGGCGACACCACCGACGGCAAGAACACCGGTGCGGGAAGCTCTGACCCTGAGAGTACAGGCTCTGAGGGCGGCACCTCCGGCTCTGAGAGCGGCACCACCGGCTCCGACGGAACCACCGGCTCTGGGGGCAGCGACACTAAGGCGGGCGACACTCCCACCACCGGCAGCGAGGAAAACGACCCCAAGCCCGGCGGCACTCCCACCCCTGCCGAAGGTACGGAAAGCACAGAGAGCAACCGCTCTGCGCCCGAAAGCCAGTTCACGTACACCAGCGCCTATAACGACGAAGGGACCCCGAACGAATCGACCACGGCCTTGAAAACCGCGGCGGATAACTTCAAGGCCGCGGCCACAAACGTCATCCGCATCATCAACAAGCTCGTGAACAATGAAAGCACCGGAAAAGATAACACTCTCAACGTGACGCTGGACAATGTCAACATCACAGCCAACAACGACGCCGCCCTCAGCGTCGAGGGCGCGGGCGACACGAAAATCACGCTCAGAGGCAGCAATACCCTTACCAACGACCTCCTCCATGCCGGCCTCGAGCACAACGAAAAGAGCGAGGATGGCAGCTACACCGGCAAACTGACCATCACATCCGAAAAAGATGCCGATGGCAACGACACCGGCAGCCTGACTGCCACAGGCGGCAATGGCGCTGCTGGCATCGGCTCGAGCGACGGCAATGGTGCCGGCACCATTGAGATAACAGGCGGCAACATCACCGCCAACGGCGGCAACAATGCTGCCGGCATCGGCAGCGGTTACAACAGTAACGGCACTACTACCATCAAGATCGAGGGCGGCACCATCGTAAAAGCCCAGGGCGGCTCCGGTCGTGGCAGCTCCGGTGGTGCCGGCATCGGCAGCGGTGACATCGGCAGCGGTTACACTGGCAGCAGCACTACCAATATCACCATCTCCGGCGGCACCATCAAGGAAGCCGTGGGTGGCAACACCGGCGACGGCATCGGCGGCGGCAGCAGCAATAATACTACCGTCACGATCAATGGCGGACGCATCGAAAAAGCGCAGGGCGGCCAAGGCTATTCCATCTTCGACGGCGGCGACGGCATCCACAGCGACGACGCCCTCACCATTCCTGGCACTGCCTCCATTGGCAGCGCCATCGGCGGCAGCGGCGGCAGCGGCGTCGGAGTCAGTGGCGCCGGCAACGGCATCTACAGCGGCGGCAAGCTCACCATCGAGGGCGGCACCATCGGAACCGCGCAGGGCGGCAATGCAACTGCCGACCACAAGGACGGCGGCAGCGGCATCTACAGCAAAGGCGACCTCTCCATCGAGGGCGGCACCATCGGAACCGCGCAGGGCGGCAGCGGCAGAAGCGGCGGCTATGGCATCCGCAGCAACCAAGAGCTCACCATCGAGGGCGGCGAGATAAAACAGGCTACCGGCGGCGACGCCACCGGCGAGAGCGGCACCGGCGGCACCGGCATCGGCAGCAACAGTACGCTCACCATCGAGGGCGGCGAGATACAGCAGACTACCGGCGGCAATGCCACCGGCACCTTTGGCACCGGCGGCAGCGGCATCCGCAGCGACGGTGAATTCGCCATCTACGGCGGCACCATCACAAACGCTACCGGCGGCGACGCCACCGGCACCAGTGGCACCGGCGGCAGCGGCATCCGCAGCAAAATTGTGAAAATTTTGGGCGGTATCATCACGAAGGCCAAGGGCGGCGAGGCCACAGGCGAGGACGGCGACGGCGGCGCGGGCATTGCCAGCGACGGCGCGCTCACCATCCATAGCGGCAACATCGGAACTGCGCAGGGCGGCACTTCTGCCAATGGCACCGGCGGCTATGGCATCCGCAGCGGCGATACGCTCACCATCTCCAACAGCGCCACCATCACGAACGCTACCGGCGGCACTTCTACCAATGGCACCGGCGGCAACGGCATCTACAGCAGCCGTGAACTCAAAATCGATGGCAGCGCCGACATCACGAACGCCACCGGCGGCGCTTCTACCGATGGCACCGGCGGCAACGGCATTTCCAGCGGCAGCACGCTCACCATCGACAGCGCCACCATCACGAATGCCACCGGCGGCAGCGGCTGGCGGGGCGGCAACGGCATCTTTGGCTCTGTCATGAAAATCCTTTCCGGTACCATCGGAACCGCGCAGGGCGGCGTCGGCAAAACTTCCGGCGGCGATGGCATCTCCGGCGTCAACGAGCTCACCATCACGAAGGCCACTATTACGAATGCCACCGGCGGCAACGCCGACAACGGTACCGGCGGCAGCGGCATCTACAGCGATGGTAAGCTCACCATCGACAGCGCCACCATCACGAACGCTACCGGCGGCACTTCTACCAATGGCACCGGCGGCAGCGGCATCCACAGCGACAGCAATAGCTTTAAGCTCTCCATCTACAGCGCCACCATCACAAACGCCACCGGCGGCAGCGGCAAGAGGGGCGGCAGCGGCATCCTTGGCAAGACCATAGAAATCCTTACCAGCACCATCAAAAAAGCCATCGGCGGCAGGTCCACCGGCGAGAAATCCTACCATACTGGCGGCGCTGGCATCAGCAGTTACGGCGGGCTCACCATCAAGGGCGGCACGACAGTGCAGGCTGTCGGCGGCGACGCCGACAGCGGCACCGGCGGCAGCGGCATCCGCAGCGGAAGCGACAGCCGCAGCGGCAGCCTCTCCATCTCCGGCGGCACCATCAGCGCCGCCGGCGGCAGCGGCAAGAGCGGCGGCGCGGGCATTGCCAGCAGCGGCACCGTCTCCATCTCCGACGGCAAGATAGAGCAGGCTGCCGGCGGCAGGGCCACCGGCGAGGACGGCACCGGCGGCAGCGGCATCCACAGCAACGGTACACTCACCATCAGGGGCGGCGAGATACAGCAGACTGCCGGCGGCGACGCCACCGGCAAAGGCGGCACCGGCGGCAGCGGCATCCGCAGTGGCGGCAGTGTGAAAATTTGGGGCGGCACCATCACGAAGGCCACCGGCGGCAGCGGCAAGAGCGGCGGCGACGGCATCGGCAGTTACGGCGATCTCACCATCTCCGGCAGCGCCAAAATCGAAACCGCGCAGGGCGGCGCTTCTACCAATGGCACCGGTGGCAGCGGCATTTCCAGCGGCGGCATCCTCACCATCGAGGGCAGCGCCAACATCGGAACCGCGCAGGGCGGCGCTTCTACCAATGGCACCGGCGGCGACGGCATCCACAGCGGCAGCGTTGTGAAGATTTCGGGCGATACCATCACGAAGGCCACCGGCGGCAACGCCACCGGCGAGAACAGCACCGGCGGCAGCGGCATCGGCGGCAGCTTTGTGAATGTTGAGGGCGGCACCATCAACACCACCGGCGGCAGCGGCAAGAGCGGCGGCGCGGGCGTGTCCACTGAAAGCGGCATCGTCTCCATCGGCAATGCCAACACCGCGCTGGACCTCACCGCAACCGCCCCCGACGCCGACAATGCCATCCGAGGCCGCGACGGCAAGAAGCCGGACGAGATCATCCATCTCGAGGAAAACGGCAAGCGGGGCCTCGTGAAGCTCGTAGAGAACGGCGTAACGCGGCTCTTCCACAACGGTGTCTACACGAAGAGCATCTATCCCGCCGGCAGCGAGACCCACCCCCTCGGCGATTGGGTCATCACCAAAAAGCCTACCTGCACCGAGAAGGGCGAGCGCCAGCACAGCTGCAAGGTCAAAGACTGTGTCGTCACTGAGACGGAGGAGCTGCCCGCCCTCGGCCATCAGTGGAGCGGCTGGATGCCTGTCCAAGGCGACAGCAGCCGCGAGTACCGCATCTGCGCGGGCTGCGGTGCGGTGGAGTACCGCGATGTCTCCCATAACAGCGGCGACAGCACCATCTCCACCGGCCTGCGTGTCCTCGACCCGGCTCAGGCCGACATCCTCCAGAACGCCCAGCTGGTCCGGCTGAACCAGATCAGCGATGTTCTCTACATCGATGTCTCCCATGAGACGGCGTCTCTGCAGGGCGTCCTTTCCGATTTGACCGGCCTCCGCTCTGAGCGCATCGGGACCGTTGTCTTCTCCACCGAACGCTGCACTTCCACCCTCTCCCTCTCCGATGTTGCAGCCCTCGGTGCGGGCGATACGCCTTTCACCCTCCGCCACAGCGGCTCCACCGCCAGCTTCACCGTAGGCGGCGCAGACCACAGCGCACTGCTGAGGTAAGCAGATCTCCATCCTCCATTCCTTCCACATAACGGCCAAGGCCCCCGCAGTTCTGTTCCGGACTGCGGGGGCCTTGGCGTTTTATTCTGATAAAATCTTACTTCAGCTCCCGCTGTACGGCAGCAAAGTCCTCGAGGGTCAGGGCCTCGGGGCGGATGCGGGCGTCGAAGCCCGCCGCCTCGATGGCCGCGATGACCTTATCTTTCGGCAGTCCGAGGCCGCTGGCGATGGCGTTGGCGGCGGTCTTGCGGCGCTGGCCGAAAGCGGCACGGATGAGGGCGAAGTAGCCGTCCTCATCCTCCACCTGTACGGCGGGAGTGGTGCGGATGTCCATCCGCACCACAGCGCTGGTGACCTTCGGGGCCGGATAGAAGCTGCCCGGCGCGGCGGTGAACATCAGCTTCGAGGTGGCGTAGTAGCTCACGGCGCAGCTGATGGCGCTGGACGCCCGGGTGCCGGGGGCGGCGGCCAGACGGTCGGCGGCCTCCTTCTGTACCATGACGGTGAGGTTCCGGATGGGCAGGCGGTCGCCCAGCAGCTTCATGACGATGGGGCTGGTGATGTAGTAGGGCAGGTTGGCGCAGACAGCCACCGGCATCCCGGGGAACTCCTCCTCGATGAGGGCGCGGAGGTCTGCTTTCAAAACGTCCTGCAATACCAGCTTGAAGTTCTCCACGCCCGCCATGGTCTCGGCCAGCAGGGGCGGCAGGCGCTCGTCCACCTCGATGGACACCACCTTGGCGGCGCGCCGGGCCAGCTCTTTGGTCAGCACGCCGATGCCGGGGCCGATCTCCAGCACGCCCCAGCTCTTATCGACGCCGCTGGCGTCCACGATCTTGGGCGGCAGGCCGGGATTGATGATGAAGTTCTGTCCAAAGCCCTTGGAGAGCGCGAAATCGTATTTTTCGCACAGGGTGCGGATAACGGAGAGGTCGGTCAGCTCCGGCATAGTGGTTTTCCTTTCTGTTTTTCGGTTGTCATTTGGTAACGTACATGCCAAAGCCTCTCCCTTTGGGAGAGGTGGCATCGCTTGCGATGACGGAAAGGGCAAGGCCGCAGAAAAATGGCCGCTGCACAGCGATAGGCAGCGGCCTTTGTCAGAGCAAGACCATCATAGCCTCGCCCTGTTCCATTTCAGCATCCTTGCCCTCTCAGGCGCTCACGCGCCAGCTCTCCCAAAGGGAGAGCCTTTTTAAGATGCGCTTTCCGTGCTGGAAGCCTCCTGCTCCCCTTCTGCACCGGCCTCGGAGGAAGCGGTGCTCTCGGCTGCGGCCTCCGAAGAGGCTGCGGCGGAGTCGGCGGCGATGTCAGCGTCATTCACGCCGCCCACGGTGGTGACGCCGGTGAGCTGCTGTGCGCAGCTGACGGCGCGCTGTATCTGCGGGTCCGTGTCGAGGGTGTAGTCATAGTAGCTGGCCTGCTCGTCGGCAGTCAGCGGGCGCTCCACGTCCACGGTCAGGCCGGTGCCGTCGAAGCAGGAGCCGTCGCCGCAGATGAGCTTTGCCACCGTGACCACGACGGCACTGCCGTCCGAGAGGCGCTGGGGGCTGCTCTGGATGGTGCCTTTGCCCATCGTGGTGCTGCCCACGAGGCGGGTGCCGCACAGGGTGCGCAGGCTGGACGCAAAGAGTTCTGCCGCACTGGCGGTGTTCTCGTTCACGAGGCAGACGGTGGGCTGGCTGATGACCGAGTCGCCGGTGCTGCTGCCCAGCAGGGTGCGGTTGCCTGCCTTATCCTCCGCGTAGGCCAGCACGCCTTCCGGCGCGACGAGTTTGATGCAGCTGATGGCGTCGTCAAGGATGCCGCCGCCGTTGTCGCGCAGGTCGAAGATGAAGCTCTGGGCGCCGCTGGCGGTCAGGCTGCGGAGCGCAAAGTCCATCTCACTGGGGGTGGAGTTGTCGAACTGCCAGATCTTGATATAGCCCACATTGCCCTGCACCAGCGCGGAATCGACGCTGTTGGCCGTAAAGCCGGAATGGGTCAGGTCGGCGGTGTGCTGGGCGTTCTCGCCGTCCAGCCAGCTTACATTGACGCTCGTGCCGCTCTCGCCCCGGAGTTTGTTCTGGACAGCCTCCACGCTGCCCAGACTTTTGATGTCTGCGCCGTCGATGGTGGTGATGTAATCGCCCCGCTGGAGGCCGGCCTCCTTGGCAGGAGACTCGTCATACACTTTGATGACCTTGGCGTAGCCGGACTGGTCGATGGCCAGCTCCACGCCGATGCCCATCAGCTTGCCGCTCTGGGCGTTGAGCAGGTCGGTGTAGGCCGAGGCGGTGTAGTAGCGGGCGTACTTGTCGCCGGTACCCAGCAGATAACCGGCAGTCAGACGGTCGTACAGCATGGTCTCGTCGATGTCGTAGTAGTCGTTGGCGCGCACATAGCGGTCTACCTCGGCCACCTTGTTGTACATGCTCTCCTTTTCCTTCACGCTGGTGACGGTGTGGTCAAACAGCCGCATCGCCATCAGCATCGTGATGGAAAAAGTGACCGTCATTGCCAGAATGACGATGGTCACGGTCATCCCTACGGAAATTTTGCGGTTCATTCAATGTCCTCCCCCAGTTCAGACCAAAAACATCAGGATGACACTGCCCAGTACCGACAGCAGGAACACTCCTGCCAGAATCAGACAGCCCACCCGAAGGATACGCTTGCGTTTTTGCTCGTTCATTTCGCCTTGTGGCCTCCTTTGACCCCTCGACTTCAATTACAGTTGTGTTATCTTATCGGAATATAACCGCGGGGGTTGACCGCATTGGCCTTGGAGCCGCCCTTCCACACCTCGAGATGGAGGTGGTTGCCGGTAGAGTTGCCGGTGGAGCCCACATAGCCGATGAGGTCGCCCTGATTGACATACCTGCCCGCCGACGTTGCCACCGAGCGCATATGGCCGTAGAGGGTGGAGTAGGCGTTGCCGTCTGTCATTTTGCCGTGATAGATGATGACATAGTTGCCATAGCCGCCGCCGGACCAGCCGGCCACCTGCACATAGCCGCTGGCGGCTGCGTAGATGGGGGTGCCTGCGGGGGCGGCAAAGTCGATGCCGGCGTGGAGCTTGTTGACGCCGGAGACCGGGTTCTTGCGCCAGCCGTACTCGCTGGAGATGCGGGTATAGCTCTTGAGCGGGCAGATAAAGCCGCTGAAGCTCAGCTGGGGCTTGCTGGCCGCTGCCGCTGCGATGAGCTTCTGGATCTCCTTCTTGACGGCCTCGTAGTTCATCTCGTCCGACTCGATGGCCGCCTGGGCGTTCTTCTGGGCCTGCTGGGCCTCAGCGGCGCTCAGACGGGCCTCCTTGACGCTGTTGTTGAGCTCGCTCTGCTTGGACTGCATCTGCCTGTTCTGGGCGTCCAGCTCAGACTTTTTGTTCTGCAGCTGGGTGCGCTCCTCCACGAGCTGGGTTCGGTCGGCCACAAGGGCTTCCTTCGCAGCCTTCATGTTGTCGAGTATCTCGGTGTCCTTCACCGAGATGTCCTGCATGACCTCATTGAAGGTCAGAAGCTCGTACAGATCGTTCACGGACCGGAGCATGGCGACGCTGCCGCCGTCCCGCAGCTCCTGCATGGCGGCCATGTGGCTCTTGAAATCGTCCCACTGGTCGGCGATCTCCTGCTCTTTCCGGGCGATCTCGTTCTGCTTGGCGGTGATCTCCTGCTCTTTGACGCCGATGCTGTTCTGCACCTCGGAGATCTGGCTTTTGAGGACGCCGATCTGGCTCTGGAGCACCGAGACTTTTTCCTTCAGCTCAGACTCGAGGGCCTTGGCAGCAGCTTCCTTCTTTTTGGCGTCGTTCAGCTCCGTCTTATGCTGCTTGATGGACGCAGAGATCTTGTCCAGCTTGTTCTGCAGCGAGCTCATGCTGGTGGCCGCACTGGCCGGGTAGACCGTCACGCTCAGCACAAGGCAGGCGGCGGCCAGAAAGGCACAGGCGGCGCGCATCATGGCCGAATGGCTCGACGGCTTTGCGTGGCGGGGCGGATGGTGCAGGACAAAGCCTGCGGAATGCTTGTCGTGGTACACAGTAGGCCCTCCTTACACGTTCAGGTGCTTTCGGATGGAGAACATACTGCCCAGACCGCCCACCAGAGCACCGCCCGCGAGGCTGTAGATCAGGATGGTGGGCCAGACATTCTCCAGCGGCACCAGAGCCGTACCCATGAGCATCTGCCACAGGCCGCCCAGCGTGGGCGACAGCTGAACGATGTAGGCATAGCCGCCGATGGTGGCAGCTGCCGTCAGGATGCCGGAGAGCAGACCCATCGTCAGGCCCTCGATGACGAAAGGCAGGGTGACGAGGGCGTTGGTAGCGCCGACATACTTCATGATCTCGATTTCACGGCGGCGGGCAAAGACGCTCAGCCGGATGGTGGTGCCCACCGTGATGATGCTGACAGCCATCAGCACCAGCACCAGACCGCGCCCGACCTTGGTGACAGCCTGCTGGACCTTCACAAAGGTCTTGGTCATCTCGATGGGAGCCGTGACGCTGTAGACGCCGCTGATGTTCTCGAACTGCTTGCTGATGGTCTCCATCTGGCTCAGATCAGACAGGGAGACGCGGTAATTGGCCTTAAAGGGGTTGTCGTTCTCGAACTCGTTCAGCAGGGCGGCATAGTCGGACATATAGCCCTTGTACTGGTTGAGGACGTCTTCTTTGGACATATACTGCACCCGGCTCACACCTGCGGTGCCGCTGAGGGCATTGCCCACAGACTGGATGGTGGCGTCATCGGCCTCGGGGTCCACGTAGACCACCATCTCGTTCTGGCTGCCCAGATAGCTCACCATGCTGTCCACATTGACTTCAATGAGGCTGGCGAAGGCGTTCAGGGTCATGCAGACGCTGAGGGAGGCGATGCAGGCGATGGTCATGGCCCAGTGCTTGCCGAGGTTGAGCACGCCGCGCCGGGTGAGGAACCCAAACGTAGAGATTTTCATACGTGCACCTCCTCGCCGAAGCTGGCCGGAACATCGGAGATGATGCGGCCCTGCTTCAGGGTGATGGTGCGGCGGTTGAAGCGGCGCACCAGTTCATGCTCGTGGGTGACGACTAGCACCGTGATACCCATCTCGCTGACACGTTCCAGCAGTTCCATCATCTCAAGACTCATCTCGGGGTCGATGTTGCCGGTGGGCTCGTCCGCGATGACGAGGCGGGGGCTGTGGGCCAGAGCGCGGGCCACGGCCACGCGCTGCTGCTCACCGCCGGAGAGGAACTCGGGGTAGACCTTTGCCTTGTCTTCCAGATGCACCAGCTCCAGCATGTAGTTGACGCGCTCTTTGATGTCTTTTCTGCCGATGTTGGTGACATGCATGGCAAACGCCACATTCTCGTAGACCGTCATGGTGGGGATGAGGCGGAAATCCTGGAAGATGATGCCCATCTGGCGGCGGAGGAAAGGCACTTTGCCCCGCCGCAGCCGGGCGACGTCCTTGCCGTCCACCATGACGCGGCCCTCGGTGGGCAGCTCTTCGCGGAGGATGAGCTTGAGCAGAGTGGACTTGCCGGCGCCGGAGTGGCCCACCAGAAAGACGAACTCGCCGTCGTCCACATGGAAGTCGATGTCCTCCAGAGCGGGAGTATCACTCCGTCTGTATAACTTGGTGACATGTTCAAAATCTATCATGAGTATCTTGCTCCTGAAAAATTTATTTGGCACAGAAGTTCCAAGCCATTACAAAAGAAACCGGCCAGCATCGGGGTCGAGCGGCCGGTTTCGGCGTCCGCAGCCGGAGCGGCTGAGACGAAATATCAATATTTGGCCGGGTTGTTGGACAGGTACTTCTTGACCATGAGCGCTACCTTGAACACGATAGCGTCGTCGAACTCACGCAGATCCAGACCGGTCAGCTTTTTGATCTTTTCCAGACGATACACCAGCGTGTTGCGGTGGACGAACAGGCCGCGGCTGGTCTCGGAGACGTTCAGGTTGTTCTCGAAGAAGCGCTGGATGGTGAACAGGGTCTCCTGGTCCAGGCTCTCGATGCTGCCCTGCTTGAACACCTCGCGCAGGAACATCTCGCAGACCGTGGTGGGCAGCTGGTAGATAAGACGTGCGATGCCCAGATTGTCGTAGCGGATGATCTGCTTCTCGGTGTCGAACACCTTGCTGACCTCCATGGCGATCTGTGCTTCCTTAAAGGAAGTAGCCAGATCCTTCACGTTGGCGATGGGGGTGCCGATGCCCACGACAGCCTTGATGTAATGCTCGCCGGACAGGGTGTCCACGATGCTGGCGGCCAGCTTCTCCATATCGGTGCGGTCGATGCCCTTGCGGATCTCCTTGACCAGGACGGTATCCGTCTCGCTGATGTTGAAGACGAAGTCCTTCTGCTTGTCGGGGAACAGGCTGCTCACCACGTCGTAAGCGGAGATGTCGCCGCCGCTGGTGACGCGGACGATAAACACCACGCGGGAGACGTCGGTGGCAAAGTGGAGCTCACGGGCCTTGGCGTAGATGTCGCCGGGCAGGATGTTGTCCAGCACCACGTTCTTGATAAAGTTGGCCTTGTCGAACTTCTCGTCGTGATACTGCTTGATGCTCTGCAGGCTGATGGACAGCACAGCGGCGAACTGGCCCGCAGTCTCGTCCGCACCTTCCACAAAAACGGCATAATCGTTATGCTTTGCGCTGGAGAACTGCTGGTAGGTGTAGCCATCCCGCACGAAGCGGTCACCGGCCGTCAGACGCTCTGCCATGAAGCCCTCGCGCACCTCGCCGATCAGATTCAGCTCCGAGCAGGAGATGACAGCGCCGGTCTCATCCACCACGCCGACCACGCGGTCGATCGCGTCCTTCATCTGGTAGATCACGCTCTGAAATACTCTATTGGCCATAAATGGATACCCCTTTTCCTCTCTTGTGCAAACCGCAGGTGGGCTGGATTGTGATTTTTAACAATTTCGCCGCATTACATTTTATATTTTACACAAAAGAATTTACTTTTGCAACATATTTCACCAAAAAAAATTCTTCTTTCTTGTTGAAATTATCTTTCGGGGCCATTTTCGAGCCAAAAAGGGCCTTTCTGCGTGGTTCTGAGGGCTATTTTACCGGTAAAATGTGATACTTTTTTGAAAACCGGGTGAAAAGCAGTCCTTTACCCCGTGGTAATTTTCGCCACCTCGTCGACTGTCAGCTCCCGCCACTGGCCCGCAGCAAGGCTTTCGTCCAGCGCAAGCCCCCCGATGGCGTCCCGGTGCAGGGCGTTGACGCCCGCACCGTAGACGCCGAACATCCGCTTGATCTGATGATACACGCCCTGCCTGAGCAGGACGCGGACCGTCAGCCCGTCGGAGGTGAGGGCGGACACTTCCGCCGGCGAAAGGGCCGTTCCGTCGGCAAGGGTGACGCCTGCGGCAAAGCCGGCCTTCATCTCTTCCGTCAGCGGGGTGTCGATGACGACGGTGTAGGTCTTGGAAACGTGTCGTTTAGGCGCGAGGATGTCGTGGGCAAAGCCGCCGTCGTCCGTCAGCAGGACGAAACCGGTGCTGGTCTTGTCCAGCCGCCCCGCCGGGAACAGCTCCCGCCGGGGATAGGCATCCCCCACCAGATCCACGACCGTCGTGTCCCGCTTGTCGGTGGAGGCGCTGACGACGCCCTCGGGCTTGTTGAGCATGAGGTAGACGAACTGTCGGTAGGCCAGCGCCTTGCCGTCCACCGCCACGGCGTCAGCCTCTTTCAGCTGGGTATCCCCTTTCCTGCAGACTGCGCCGTTGACCGTGACGCGGCCTTTCGCCAGCAGTGCCTTCGCCTCGCTCCGGGTACATTGGGCCGTCTCGGCTAAATATTTATCGAGTCTCATGAAAACTCCTTCTGTGTGCAGAAAAGAGGCCGTTGCCTGCGGCAACAGCCTCTTTTCCTGTAAAATCACGTTTAGACGCTCAGGTTTGCGTGCTGTTCCACAGCATCCGGGTTGGCGTCAAAGATGGGCTTGAGGATGTGAGCAATGAACTCCTCCACCTGCTGGGGAGCGCGGCCCACAAAGTTCTCCGGCACAAGGCCCGCCGCGATCTCCTCCTTGGTCAGACCAAAGGCCGGGTCGGCGGCGATGCGATCCACCATGTCGTTGGGCAGACCCTCTTCCTTGACCTGCTTGCCGGCGGCGATGGCGTGCTGGCGCAGACGCTCGTGGAGCTCCTGACGGTTGCCGCCCTTCTCCACGGCCTGCATCATGATGTTCTCGCTGGCCATGAAGGGCAGCTCAGCCATCAGGCGGCTGCGCACGACCTTCGGGTAGACCACGATGCCGTCGGTGACGTTGAGCATGATGTTCAGGATGGCGTCGGCGGCGAGGAAGCCCTCAGCCATGGCAACGCGCTTGTTGGCGCTGTCGTCCAGCGTGCGCTCGAACCACTGGGTGCCGGTGGTGAAGCTGGGGTTGAGCACATCCACCATCAGGTAGCGGCTCAAAGCGCAGATGCGCTCGCAGCGCATGGGATTGCGCTTGTAGGGCATGGCGGAGGAACCGATCTGGTTCTTCTCAAACGGCTCTTCCATCTCCTTGAAGTTGGCCAGCAGGCGCAGGTCGGTGGCGAACTTCATGCAGCTCTGGCCGATGCCGGCCAGTGCGTTGAGGATGAAGGCGTCCACCTTGCGGCTGTAGGTCTGGCCGGACACCGGGATGACAGCCTCACTGTCGAAGCCCATCTCCTCGGCGATGGAAGCATCCACGGCGCGGATCTTGTCGGCATCGCCCTTGAACAGCTCCATAAAGGAAGCCTGGGTGCCGGTGGTACCCTTGACGCCGCGCAGCTGCAGGGTAGCCAGACGGTGGTCGATCTCGTTGAGGTCCATCACCAGCTCGTTGGCCCACAGGGTGGCGCGCTTGCCCACGGTGGTGGGCTGGGCGGGCTGGCAGTGGGTGTAGGCCATGCAGGGCATATCCTTGTATTCCTCGGCGAACTTTGCCAGCTTTGCCAGCACGCCGATGAGCTTCTTGCGCACCAGCTCGAGGCCCTGACGCATCACGATGATGTCGGTATTGTCGCCGACATAGCAGCTGGTGGCACCCAGATGGATGATGCCTGCCGCCTTGGG